>Ga0210057_1000874_pt1 | contig 48317 bp, 65 predicted proteins | sample CryGeyCG2114_010_2_FD_183968 | JGI IMG/M metagenome (GOLD analysis project Ga0210057, IMG submission 183968) | Groundwater microbial communities from aquifer - Crystal Geyser CG10_big_fil_rev_8/21/14_0.10 (SPAdes) (version 2) | ecosystem: Environmental > Aquatic > Deep subsurface > Groundwater ...
TGCATCAACTTTTCCAAAATTCAGCTTTAATCCTAAAGTATTATATATTTTATTACCAATAGGTGTTTCTGGTGTATGGGTATATGAATTCTGGATTATTGGATTTGATATTCCTGGCACTATAATCCCCTCATCAACATTTCCTGAAGGCTTATGATCCTCTGAAGTTCCTAAGGCTCCTAAATTAAGGACTAAATTTTTGCTTAATGGGATAGATACATCTGCATAACTAACTTGAAAACTTCCAAAATCATTCCACTTCCATTTGCTATAACCTTTAATACCAGTTACTGTGTCAGGTTCAGAAGTACATTCTTCTAATCCCTTATTTATATTTGTTTTATAACCAGCTCCGACAGTTAAAGAAAAATTACCCGCTTTTAATATATTAAACCCAACAGTTGGAGTAAATCCATCAATATCTTGTTGTAGTAATTGTCCTGTTGTGCCTGGAAAATAAGCAACACCTGTTTCTAAACCATTAAAAATAGTAACGGGCTTTAAACTTGGCAAATTAATATGTGGTTTTTCTTTTTTAGGAGATATAATATCAGCAATATCTTCCAGCATGTTATCTATTAATTTAATTTGTTTATCTACTAAATTTTTATCCTCTATTTTAAATTTATTTCTAGCTTCATCTAAAACATCTCGTTTATTTTTATAAAATTCTGCCAAAGAAGCTAAATCTTGTTTTTGATTTATTAATACTTCATCGCCCATGCCTGTTTTATTTATGGCTCTTTTCTGATTTTTTATTATTGGCAAATAACTGTTTGTAAACTTTTTAATAGATTTGTTTTCATTTGATAAAATTTTTTTATCTAGAGTTAGGTTTTCAAATGAGATTGAATAATCTTCAAAACCCAAATTTTTTGGTTTTGCGTAAACTAATGAGTCCAACCTATTTCGCAGGGTATGCTCTCCTTTTAATAACTCTCCTAAATTTGTGATAGAATTAGAAAAAGTTGGATTTATTCTTTCCACTAAATTAATATATCCTTTATTGAAATTTTCCCTACTTTCTAAAATATTTGAAAGGCTGTCTTCTATGCTTTGGTATAAGCTATCTTTTAGGGATACTTTTAAAGTGTTATCAAAAGATTTAACAGCCTTTGATAAATCCAATGTGTTATCATCCTTTAATGTGCTAGTATCCCCTGCTGCTTTATAGATATTTTCAAGGTTATTATTTAAAGATGAAATATATTCCGATTGCTTAAAGAATTTAGATAAAACACTATCATTTTTTTGTGTAAAGAAATCTATTGGATCTTTTGTTATTTTTGTTGTTGTATTTATAACTGAAGAATCTAGTTTAGATGTATCTAGTTTAGATTTTAAAGGCGGGATATCAACACTTATCCCGGATTGAATTATGTTTATATTTTCTATATGTGGGTTATATTTTGAAATATCTTTTACTAAATCAGAAAAGTTATATCCTTTAAATGCGCCCTTATATTTCTTTATATTTGTAAGTAATGGCCAAAGACCAGAGTTCATATTCTCTTCTGTAGCTACTATAACAGTATCTGGCTTAGCATTTAAATCAAAAGGGGAAACATACTCTTTTTCTTTTGCTTGACTGGTAAAATAACTTGAAATAAGAATTCCGCTTGCGGTTAAAATTATTTTTGGTAAATTATTCATTCTCTTTCTCCCATCACCTCACTACTCAGAAATAGGAAAACAACTACTATATAAATGTTTCTTTTATGTCACAACTACCAAAAAGTAAATGGGGACAGAGGGATTTGAACCCCCATCAATCGGTTTCTTCAAAATGCTGGAGCCGATTACACTGCCAGGTTATGCTATGCCCCCGCTGGTTAAAATTAAAATTAAACTTTATTTAAGCTTTTCTAACGCTAAAGTATCATTGATTTCATCCGTTGAAATAGCACATCCCCTCAACCTTAAACCCCAAAGCAAACCATCCAAGATCTCTTTTTTATCCGCCTTGTAATCATTAAATAAACCCCTCTCAAAAGCTACCGTCACTAATTCAGAACTTCTTATTATCTTAACATTTGAGATTAATTCATGGAGTAAATTCAGATTTTTATTGTTAATCTTAATTTTCCTATGCAATTTTCTTTCTAATAAATCCGTTAGATTTTTCGGATTTTCAATGACTAATCTCAATGTTCTTTCATCAACAACATAAACCGCATTCAAGCTGCTTGCCAACACTAAAGATTCAACTTCTGCTTCATCAACGATTTTTATATTGCTTTCTTCTGTAGAATAAATGCTATTAATTATTTCTAAGGTATTCCTTGTTTTGTTTTGTAAATTCAAATTTTTATATAATTTGATGATTCCTCTATCAATCAGGTCTGAGACCTGTATTGCTTCAAACTTAAATTTCTTGCTTGTTATAGGAGTATCTATCAATTCTTTCTTGACTGATTTTGCTATTAAAAATTCCCCCTTAAAATTCTTACTTAACTTCTCCAGAATATCCAGCAGATTATTTGTAACTATACTAATTAAACTACTTGTGTCAAAAACCAGATGATTCATTTAAACAAACTCCTTGCTGTTCTTAATCTTTTTTCAATATTTATTGTGAGGTTCTCTTTTGAGTCATGTATTCCTGTCTTGCCTATATAATCCATTAAGTCCCATTTAGTTATTCCCAGCAATTCAGCTGTCCTGCCAATAGATAATCCATGTTCATACAACCTGCTAGCCTTATTAATATGCGCCCTGAACAAAATATCCTTGATATAATCTTTTAGTTTACTTTCTAAGTTGTTTATAACTGAAAGAATTTCTTTAATGCCTTTTTCGTAATTTAGCAAGTCGTTATTTTCCAAACTATATGCTGCTTTTCTTAAGGAGGAATCTACTGTTTTTTTAACAAACCCCCATTCCTTAAAAGTCTGTAATTTACCCCTTTCAAATATTTTCCCCAAAGAATAAACTAAAATTGTTGTTATGATAATATTTTCATCCTGATAAATGCTCGAACTTTCAACCAGAGAATTGCTTAAATCATTCAACTTTTTTATATCATTATCTTTTATGGCATTAATGGAGCCTTTCAATACCCTCAAAATATCATTCTTCACCTCTTCTTTCATGTCATTCTATTATAGTTTGAAATATTTAAATATTTGGTTTAGAAAGAATTAAATAAAGCTGAAGACAAAAAGATTATATGAAATACAAATTTTTAGAGCATACAGCAGACGCCAAGTTTCAAGCTTTTGGTAAAACCTTGGAAGAGGCATTTTCAAATGCAGCATTGGCTATGTTTTCAATTATGATTGAGCCCTCCAAAGTTAAAAATAAAATAAAAAAAGAATTTGAAGTTACAGGTAAGGATAAGAAATCTTTATTATACAAGTTTTTAGAGGAGATATTGTTTTTATTGGATACAGAAGGCTTTGTCTTGAATAAAGTTGAGAAATTAGAAATTTCTGAAAATAAATTAAAAGCTGTTTTGGCAGGGGATAATATTAAAAGCTATAAATTAAGCGGAGATGTAAAAGCTGTTACTTATAATGACATGGAGATAAAAGAACCTTCTTTGGAAAAGAACGTTCGCGAAGAAAATCAGTTTATGGTTCAGGTTGTGGTTGATTTATAATATATTCTTTGATATATATTTTCTAGAAGCTAGTCAAAAGGACAACCACCCGCGCCAAGTTTATAAATGAAAAAAGTGTTATTTTTAGTATGAAAGAGATATCTATTCTTGATTTTCCTAAAAAAGAAGTTGTCATATTTTTAGAAGAAAATTTTAGGATAAAATTATATCAAAATATCTTAAAAATCCTAAAAACAAAGAAGGAATTTTTGAAATTCTTTAATAAAAAATCAGGTAGATTTATTGAAGCTTGGCGTTATGGTAAAATAAAAAGAAATAAAAATTGGATAACTGAACAGGGATTAGTTTTAAATGATTTACTAAAAGCATCGAAATTTCTTAGTAAAAATAACTTAAAAGAATTCAATATTGAAAATTTACAAAAGAGTATAATTGCTTACAAATCTAGGGGGAAATCTTTATGGATCAAAAACCCAATATTACCAATTAAATTAAAACCTGAATTGTTTAGGATTATTTCCCATATGATTTGTGATGGTTCTGCACTAAAGAATACACATTATTATAAAAATACAAGAAGGGAACTTTTAGAACAGTTGGATAAAGACTTAAAATATGTATTTGGTGGTGTTGAAACAACTTTTTATAATAATAATCTTATTGTTCCCAACTTAATATTTAAGATCTTAACAAAAGTTTTTAATTTTAAAACTGGAACATTTGAATCTAGAATCCCAAAAATTCTTTATAAGTTACCAAAAGAATATTCTTCAAAATTTATTCAAGCTTTTTTTGATGATGAAGGCACTGTAGCAACATCTAATTTAAAATTTTATTCGCATAATAAAAAACTATTGCAAGATTTAATGGGATTAATTTTATTAAAATTTAAAGAAATTAAAAAGATAAGTGACATTAGGGAAAGAAATAAAATTCAAAAGAGTGGAAAATTAAGTAAAGAATATCATTTTGTTATTGGTGCTAGAGATATAGAAATTTACTTGAAATTGGTTGGTTCCGATCATTGCCCAAAATTAGAGGAAATTAGATTTATTTTAGATAGACAGAATAAATGTTGGAATCATAGAAATAAAGGTGAAACTAAATTAAAAATAATGCTTTCCCTCCTAGAAAAATCAAAGACACCAAAAGAAATTGCTAGAGATGTTTTTATTTCTAAAGATAATGTAGGAGAACATTTAAGAGGATATAGTGAAGAAAGAAAATTGAATCAAAAAGGATTGTTAAAAGAAGGTTTTGTTAAAATAAAAGAACAAGGACTCTACAATTCTCACATATATGAGTTAACAGATAAAGGCATAAATTATTTAAATAACAACAATTCAATTTAAGGATTATGAAAGACAAATTAAAGAAAATCTCGGACTTTGAATTTGAATTACCTAAAGCAGGTAATATGAATGTTCCTGGAAGAATCTTTATGTCTGAAAAATTGTTGAAGGGTGTAGAAGACGCTGCAATTCAACAATTAGCAAATGTTGCATCACTTAAGGGAATTCAAAAAAGTGCATTCGCAATGCCAGATATGCACTGGGGATTTTCTAAATTAGTTAATGCTATTAGAACCTCAGATGGATTCCCGATTGGCGGTGTAGCAGCATTTGATTTGGATGAAGGCATAATCTCACCTGGTGGCGTAGGATTGAAATAAAATTTCCCTAAGACGACATCAATTGTGGGGTTAGGATTCTTTCAACTAACATCAAACTAGATGATTTTCTAAAAAAAAGAAAAGAAGTTTTAGAAGCATTATACAAAAATATTCCTTCCGGCGTGGGCGAAGGCGGAAGGATAAAAGTGACTAAAGAATTGTTAAAAGAAGTTTGTGAACAAGGCGTTGGTTGGTGTGTAAAAAATAATTATGCCACTAAAGAAGACCAGGAACATACAGAAGAGAACGGCCATATGAAAGACGCTGATTTTAAGGCTGTAACTGACAGAGCAATTAAGAGGGGAATGCCTCAACTAGGCTCTTTGGGTGCAGGAAATCATTTTTTAGAAGTCCAAAAAGTTGATCAAATCTATGATGAGAAAACAGCCAAGGTTTTTGGGGTGAATAAGGATAATATTTTAATTTCAGTTCATTGCGGTTCAAGGGGGCTGGGACACCAGGTTGCTTCTGATTACATCCAACTAATGGAGGATAAAATAGGTTTTAAGGATTTACCTGACAGGGAATTAATTAATGCTCCCTTTAGGTCTGAATTAGGCCAGAAATACTACAAGGCAATGTGTTGCGCTGTTAATTATGCCTTTGCAAACAGACAGATGATAACTCATTGGATTAGAGAAACTTTCAAACAATTTTTCAAAGACTCTGAATTAAAATTAATCTATGATGTAGCGCATAATATAGCTAAGGTTGAAGAGCATAAAATAGATGGTGAAATGAAAAAAGTCTGCATACACAGGAAAGGCGCCACTAGAAGCTTTGGCCCGGGAAGAAACGAAATTCCCGAGGTTTATAGGGAGTACGGGCAGCCCGTCATAATTCCAGGAAGCATGGGAACCTATTCCTATATTCTAGTCGGCACTAAAAAAGCTGAAGAATTAAGTTTTGGATCAACCGCACATGGCGCCGGAAGAGTTATGAGCAGGCATGCTGCTTTGCAAAAATTCAGGGGGGAAGGCATTAAAAGGGAATTAAATGCATTAGACATAGAAGTAAAAGCAGGAGGATGGAAATCCATTGCTGAAGAAGCCCCTGGAGTATACAAAGATATTAATGAGGTTATAGAGGTTTCCCACGGGTTAGGGATAGCTAACAAAGTAGTTAGATTAAAACCCCTGGCTGTCATGAAAGGCTGATGTTTTTACTATATAGTAAATAAAACAGAAAAATTTATAAATAAAGATTTTTAATATAATCCCTTGGAATTAAAATGGATGATGCGAATTCAACAAATTTACCTATTCAATACTTAGAAAGTAAAATAGGTAAATTAAATTCTTTAGAAAAGATGAGTTTAACAAATGCTTGCATGAAAAGTACAAATACTCCCCTGTATATTCAAGAATGGATTGGAGAAACAGGATTAGAAAAAGTCGGTAATGCAAGAGATATAGCTTATGCAATTGAAAGAGCCAGTGAAAAGAGGATTAATTTAAAATCCTGTCTCACCCCTTATCTTAATGCTGGTTGCGACTTAAGCCAGGCTTTTGAACTTATTCAATTTAGGAGGGATTTTAATGCAGATACAATCTCGTTTGTGAGGGACCATAGTAATTTTGAAGATGATGAAGACAAAAATATAAATATAATAGATAAAAGTGCTTATATTTCTGATAAAATGGTCCGTTTTATAGATAGAATAAACGGAAATACCCATCAAATTGAAATAATAACTTATTTTATTGATGAAATAAACCAGGTTTTAGATGATACAGAATCTGAATTTGGTTTGGCTGAAATACTTCATAAAATGGAAGAAATCAATCATAGGAATGGAGAAATTATCATTCCTTATAATCTGATTTTTGAAGGATTAGGCCAATTACCAGATTTTATGAAGGGGGATCTTTTAGAAGAAGAGAGGGGTGAATAATCTTTTGAATCCTCCTTTTTAAAATGAATCCAAAAGCGCTTATTAAACTATTGAAAAATTGCGGATTTCCAATAGAATTCATTGCAAAATTCAAAACATTTAAGCATGCTGAACCTTTTATAAAAAGTTTAATGCGACAAATACCGGCTTTAATTCACGAAGATAAAATTGAGACCCCTGTTTATTTTTCACAGATATATCCTAAAATTGCTTTAATTAAAGAAGAAGGAGCTGGGAGAGTATACCATACATGCAAAGATTTTGCAAAAGAGTCTTTATCCGGGCTTGAGGACTTCCCTGATCAAGACAAACCATCGGAACTTCAAATTAAAAATCTTGAATCTTTTGTTTTGGGACAATATTGGGATAAATTAAGGGGAATATCCTCTAATAAATATCTTTTAATTCATTCTCCCAATCCTAATTTATATGAGAATGCTTTCTTTCTAAACATTCCTACCCTATTTAAAAATAATTTTTTTATAGAATCCGTTGAAGAAGAAAATAGAATCAGGAAAAATGATTTAACAAAGGATTACAGTGATTCAATAAAAAATCTGGAAAATGAAATTGAAGGATTAAATGAAAAAAAAGATCATTTAATTGAAAGGAATAGAAATGTTTCTGAATTAGTGCTTAAATTAAAAATAAAAAAGGAAAATGAAATTGAAGAAATTCTTGGGCAGAATTATATCTCCGTAAGAGACTTCTTATTTGAAAATTTTGATGAAGAAATTAAAAATTTAATTATTCAATGGGAAACTTATTCTATAGAATTTGGAGATAAATTTGGAAAGCATTTTATTAAAAAAAGATTATATAATGATAAGGATATTGAAGAAAAAAACGGAGAAAGGAGTAAACATGGTTTATTAAGAACCATGATTAATGAAAGACTACTAAAATCATTAAAAGACTATTCTGAAGATATTAAAGATGAGTTTATTGATGCAAGACAGATGTTAATTAGATTTTGCAATCATTTTTATGGGGAGGTGGAAACAAACATTGGGGATTTATTAGATAATGAAGGAGAAAAAATAATTAATAGGAACAAGAATAAAATAAATAACATTGAAAAAAATTTAGATGGATTTAATTCTCAAATTGATGCTGAAAAGAGAAAGATTAATGATTTTGAAAATTTTGAGCCTATTGAATTATTTTTAAATAAAAAATCTAAACCAATCACTTTATTTAAATTTTATTACAGTCAACTTAATATAACAGATAAAAAATATTTCCTTGGCAGGCAACTAATAGACACTGATCCAGTTTCTTTTGACCCCCTAACTTTACTGAAAATTGATAATAATGGCCATATTTTCTTTCAAAATATAGAACAAATTGAAAACACCGCCTTTTTATCTAAAAATTTTGAGGAGACTAATAGGAGAATTGTGGCTGTTCTTAATCTTAACAAATATGAAAGGCATATGGTGGAAAAAGAGAATATGAATAGATTCAGAATCAAAGGTAAAATAGAAAGTCAGGAGGGTTATATATCCCCCGTGAATATTCTTGAAAGTGAAGTTTATACCTCCTTTACAACTGATTTAATGACGAGTAATTCTTTGCTGTCTGCAGAAGAAACAAAAAATGGTTTAATTTACAGAATAGAGGGAAAAGTAGCCTCAAATTTCTTTGAGAATATTTTAGAACCTGATTTACTTGACAGTTCAAAAACTTTCAGATATGTTAAACCCCTTAAAGAATAACCAGACAGTAATTCCGAAACTATTAAATATAAATTAAGTTTTTAATTTCTTATATGATTAAAAAAATTGGGGGATTTTTTAGTAGTTTCTTTAATATATTCACAATCAGAAAAAAGATAAAACTGGGTTTTTACGGTCCTGTCAATTCAGGAAAAACCTCCTTAGCAAATAGAATATGCAGAGACTGGATTGGGGAAGATGTTGGAAGCGTATCTAAAATCCCCCATGAAACGAGGGAGATTAAGATCAAAGAGAAAGTTAGGATAAAATCAAACGGGAAAGAGCTGGATTTTAATTTAATTGACACCCCCGGCATAGCAACTAAAATTGATTATGAAGATTTCATGAAATTTAAATTAAGCGAAAAACAGGCAAAACAAAGAGCTAAAGAAGCTACACAGGGGGTAATAGAGTCTATAAAATGGCTGGATAACGTTAATTGTGTTTTAGTCGTCTTAGATGCAACTGAGAATCCTTATTCACAAGTTAATATCACCATTGTAGGAAACCTGGCAGCAAAGAAAATACCTGTATTAATCGTTGCCAACAAGATTGATTTAAAAAAAGCCAAAATTAAGAGAGTTATGGAAGCATTCCCACAGTATGGCGTGGTAGGGGTATCTGCTTTAACTGGACTGAATATGGAGGAATTTTATAAAAAACTATTTGAATTAGTAAAGAAAAGGCGATAAAAAATGTTAACATTACAATATATACCACATTCCGAAATCAGCAACTTAGACTCTGACTCCAGAATTAAGAAATTGATCAGGATTGTTAAAGAGAATAAGATTGTTTTGTTAGAGGGCAGATTAAGAGTCGAGGAAGAAGCCAGTTTGATAAAAAAAACCATGGAAGTGATAGATAAAAATTTTAAAGGCATAGAAATAAGCACAATTGACCCAAAGGGGAATGATGTTCTTTTTGGCAAATTAAAGAAAAGCCTCGCTAAATTATTACTGGGCAATTATGGGGGTTTAACCATAATAGGCCCTGCAAGCATCGTCAAAGAGATTAAAAAAGATCCTAATAAAATAGAATTACTGACAAAAGAGGTAAAAAAAAGGAAGAGGTAGTTCTTTCATAGGGGGATAGTTTAGATGAATTATTAACAGATGATGGTACCTTAATTTTTGGAAAGGATTAAAAGCATAGAGGTCAGTCTAAATTTTCGCAAGGTTTTTATATTCTAAAGAATTTTAGTATATTATGAAAATGATTTTATTTTGGGGGAAAAGATAGTGCCACATCAGTGTGTGAGATGCGGGGAATTTTATAAGGATGGCGCCAAAGAATTATTAAGCGGGTGCACCTGCGGCAGCAAGTTCTTTTTCTTTGTCCGTAAAGAAACTTTAGAGGAAGTCAAAAATTTTCAGGTTAAACTAACTGAGGAAGACAAGGAAAAGATAGAAAAAGATGTTTATGATATGATTGGCGTCCTAAACAAAGATAAACCTGTAGTTCTTGATTTAGAATCCATAAGAGTCTTAAAACCAGGGCAGTATGAAATAAGCTTAGTTGATTTATTCAAGGGGAAGCCCCTGGTTTATAGATTAGAAGAGGGAAAATACATAATAGATTTATCAAGCACTTTTAGTCAATAAATAGCAATATAACTCTTCAAAATCAATTTTCTTTTTTTCTAATAATCTGAATTTGAAATTATTTTCTTTTATTGTCTGGTCTACTTTTGCCTTATTTGTCAACGAGCTGAATACAATCAGAATTTTCCCGTTTTTATTCAAATGATTTTTAACCTGCTTAAAGAATCTTTTAATAAGCTCATAACCTTTTTTTCCGCCTGTGGTTGCTAATGCTGTTTCTTTTGGCTCCATTTTATCTTTAGGCAAATAGGGCGGATTAAAGATGATTAAATCAAACTTTTCTTTTATGTTTTCAAACAAATCTGATTTTATTTTTTTAATGTTCAATTTGTTTATAACTTCCTGATCAATATCAGCTGCCAGAACATCCTTGGAATATTTTAAAGCTTCATCAGCTAAAATCCCCGAGCCTGCTCCCATATCCAGAATTTTTCCCTTGGCATAATATTTAATATACTTTTTAATTAAGAATGAATCCTCTGCTGGTTCATATATCATTTTACCTGATTAAGATATTCCTTTATCCTTTCCATGATTGATTTCAAATAATAAGACTCTATTTTCTCCTCAAAAATTTTCAATAAAGGCTCGTTTTCAGTTATTCTGTATTTATTATTCACATTCTCTATCAAAAACAGATCTTTCAATCTTTTCAACTGCCTTCTCACATTTGAAGAGGCTATTCCTTTCAACTCAAGATTATATTTTTTTCTTATATTAATCGCCTCTTGCTCCACCTGTTTTGAATCCAATTCCTTATTTTGTACTATACTTAAAAAAACATCCACAATTATATCCCTCGAATCTCCTGGCTGCAATAAACCTAATGATAAGCATAATTTTTTAATTAATTCCCTCTGCTCCAGATTATAAGGAGTTTCATATTTTCTTAAAGTTATCTCGCTTAATGGTATGTCTTTGGAAACTTTCATTAACACTTTTAATTATACCCAGTTTAAATAATTTTTGAATAGCAACCTTTAAATATAATATTTCATTGGTTTTATTTATGGGAGTGGATATCACAACTGCAGTTGATTCTTTAGTTAAATTGGTAAAAGAGAGGAGGAGAATAAGCGTAGAAGAAGTTTCCAAGATATTAAAAATCCCTGAGAATATAATAAATGAATGGGCTAATTTTTTGGAAGAAGAAAAAATAATCCAAATAGAGTATAAATTCACTACGCCTTACCTGCTTGATAAAAAACAAACAGCTGAGAATACAAGCATAAGCAAGGAAGATTTTGATCTGGTGAATAGGAATATTCAATTAATGCTATCAAAAGTTGAAAATGCAGTGGTTCCTGCCTCCGGAAAATTAATGGAGCAAAAAAAGTTTTTATCGGGGCAATTAAAGAAAATCTCAAGCAATATAAAAACCATAAAAAATTATGAGAAATTTAAGGATGATTACGATAAATTAGTAAAATATTACAATATCTTCAAAAAAAACTTAAAATAAGAGGTGGATAATGCTAAAAGACAAGTATAATTTTTATTCGGATAATATCCCCATAGAAGTCAAAGTAGAAAGCCAGGAAGGGGAATTTGTCTTTATTTACAAAGTAAATATTTCAAAAATCAGCGAAAGCACAGAGATTGTTTTAGATAAAATCAGGGAAGAGTTAGTGGACAAGGTCAAACTAGGAATTTCTGACATAACAGATCCAAAAAAGATGGATTTCATCAAGAAGAAATTTAAGGACACTATTCTTTACTTAATCAACAAATATTTCCCGGATCTAACTGAAGACATGAGGGATTTTTTCACGACTTATTTAATGCAGAAGAGCTTCGGGTTGGGGAAGCTGGAAATCCTGCTAAGCGATAATCAGTTAGAAGAGATTGTTGTAAATAACGCCGATGAGCCTGTCTGGGTTTACCATCACAAACATGGCTGGTTAAAAACAAATGTTATCCTTAAAGACGAGGGGTTGATAAATCACTATGCCAGTCTTATTGGAAGAAAGGTCGGCAGAAGCATCACTTTACTGAATCCTTTATTAGACGCCCATTTAACCACAGGAGACAGAGTAAATGCCACTTTAGCTCCAATAACTTCCAAAGGGAATACATTAACAATAAGAAAATTCTCAGCCAGGCCAATTACAATTACAGACATGCTGCTAAATAAAACTATCTCAGTTTCTGCCGCAGCTTTAATTTGGATGGCCATCCAATATGAGCTAAGCATCTTAGTCGCTGGAGGTACAGCTACCGGTAAAACTTCGTTTTTAAATGTTATCTCAAGTTTTTTCCCACCAAACCAAAGAGTTGTCAGCATTGAAGACACCAGAGAGCTTCAACTTTCAAAATACCTGCATTGGGTGCCAATGGTTTCCAGGGAGCCCAATCCAGAAGGAAAGGGAGAAATTTCAATGCTTGATTTAGTTGTTAATTCATTAAGAATGAGACCGGATAGAATAGTAGTTGGTGAAATAAGAAGGAAAAGAGAAGCTGAAGTTTTATTTGAAGCTATGCATACGGGCCATAGTGTTTACGCTACCCTGCACGCAAACGATACTGAAGAAACAATTACAAGATTAACTAACCCCCCAATTGAAATTTCAAAAGCATTATTGCCAGCCATTTCACTTGTAGTAGTCATGTATAGAAACAGGAGAACTGGCATAAGAAGGGTATTTCAAATATCTGAAATATTAAAAGATTCCACTGCAAATACATTAATGCAATTTGACCTAGCAAGTGACAGAATTTTAAATGCCAATAATTCCATTAGAGTATTCCCTGAATTAGGAATGCAAACAGGATTAACCACCCAAGAAATTGATACTGATTTGAAGGACAAGGCTGAGATTTTAAAATGGCTGGCTAATAAAAAAATTTATAACATAGATGAAGTCGGAAAAGTTATTTCCACATATTACATAAATAAGGAGAGCCTGATGAAGTTCATTTCTAAGAAATAATTCAAAAACTATATAAATCAAAATATATAATTTATCCCAAGAGGTGGTTGAATGTTTGAAATATTGGCTAAGAATTTTCCGCATTTAAAAAATGATTTAGCACAGGCGGGAATGGAGATTAAACCTTCTGACTTTATCAAAAAAACTGTAATTTCTACAATTATTTTCACTGTTGCCCTGCTTGTTGTAGGCATGCTGGTTCTTTCAAAGCTGGAAGTCAATTTAGCAATTTTAGCTATTTTAATCCCTGTAATTGGAATTATGATATTCGGGCTGTTTATCAATTCTCCAAAATCAAAAATAAAAAAGAGGATAAATGAAGTAGAAAAAGAGATTATATATGCCGGAAGATTTTTAATGATTGAATTAAGCTCTGGCATGCCTTTATTCGATGCACTGGTAAATGTCTCAAAAGCCTTCAAATATATTGGGAAGCACTTTAAAGAAATTATAGACAAGGCGGAAATTGGTGAGCCCCTGGACACAGCATTAAATGATATTATTGAAAAAACCCCCTCTGAAAATTTCAGAAAATTATTATGGCAGATAATGAATGCTCTGAGGACGGGTGCTGATGTTTCTACAGCCTTGGAGTCTGTTGTCGAACAAATTTCAAGGGAACAACTAGTTAAAATAAATACATATAATAAAAAACTAAACACTTATGTGGTTCTTTATTTATTATTAGGGGTAATTGTTCCCAGCCTTGGCATTGCAATGTTATCTTTATTATCCACATTCATGGGTTTTGGCCTTGGCATGGGGAGTTTAATAGGAATTTTAGTGTTCATCAGCTTATTACAATTTCTATTTTTGTCAATCATCCATAACTCAAGAGCAGGAGTGGTAATCTAAAATGAGGAACCTAGAAGAGCTCATATTGCCGAGATCTATATCTGATTATTTTAAGAAGGAGATAAAAGCTGCTGCTCTAAAAAAAGATTTAAACCAAATATTAAAAAGATTCATTATTATTAGCGGAGTATTTTCCATTTTATCCTTATTATTTATAGATTGGTCAGGCAGCGGAACCAGCTTGGTTTTAAGCCTCATTGGATATTTCTTAGTTGCTTTTATTATAATATTTATTGTAATTCTTGCTTTATTCTTAGTCTGGCTAAGTGTTAAAAAATATAACAGGAAGAATAAAATTGAGGATGTATTAGCTGATTATTTACAACTGGTCTCCACGAATGTTGGTTCTGGAATGACAATTGACCAATCCTTGTGGTATGCAGTCAGAAAAAGATTCGGAATTTTGTCTGATGAGATAGAAATTGTTGCAAAAAAAATAATGGGTGGAATGGAAGTAAAAGAAGCATTGTTTGATTTTGCAGCAAGATATGACTCTGATGTTTTAAAAAAATCCATAACCCTGCTTGTTGAAGGGATGGAATCCGGAGGAAGATTAGCTGAATTGATTGCAAAGATTTCATGGAATATCAAAGAAAACCAACTTATGAAAAAACAACTGGCTTCTGACACCACAGTTTATGTCTTATTTGTCGGGTTTGCCACTTTGATTGCTGCACCAGTATTATTCGCCTTGTCCCACAGAATTATAATAGTCATGTCCAATATAATATCCAACATTGATTTAAGCAGTGCTGTGGGTGTCAGCACTAAACTCCCTATCACCAAATTGGGCTCTAGCCTGGACCAGGGGGATTTTAAGATATTTGCATTTATTTCCCTGTTCATCACTTCAATTGTATCCTCCTTAATCATTGGCTCTGTTAGGAGGGGGGATATTAAAGGAGGAGTCAAATTAATCCCTATTTTTATTGCAATTAGTTTTATATTATTTTTAATAGCTTCAATAATTCTGACAACTGTATTCAGCAACGTTGGAATATAATACCATTTTGAGGCGGAAAATAGTTTTTATAAATGCAGGATATTTTTGGAATAGAATAAATAACAAAACATTTTTAAATCACCTTATTTTTTTATTTTTATGGCAGAAAAAATAAATATGCCTTCCGGCATGGGAGGCCTGGTAAGATATTTTGATGATTACAAAAGTAAATTAAATATTAGCCCTACTGTTGTAGTCGGATTGGTTGTGGCTGTTATAATTATAGAATACCTATTGCATAATTTATAAAGATGTTTCCTGGAATGAATCCAAAATTAATGAAGCAAGCGATGCAAAGGATGGGCATCAAGCAGGAAGAGCTAGACGCTGAAGAGGTTATTATCAAGCTAAAAGACAAGAAATTAGTTATTAAAAATCCAAATGTTTCTAAAATAAACATGCAGGGACATGAAACCTTTCAAATTACAGGGGATGTTTCTGAAGAAAGCTCTTATAATGAAGATGACATTAAAACTGTAATGGAACAAACTGAATGCTCTGAAGAAGAAGCTAAAGAAGCTCTTGAAAAATATGATGATATTGCAGAAGCTATCCTAAATTTGAAGAAGTAAGTATAGTGTTCCATAAGAATTAATTATATAAATTTTTACATAATATATATATTATGGGAGATGTTGCAAGTTTGCTTAAAGAAGCGAATTTATCTTTAAATAGGGCTGACCATATGATTTATATGACATACCCCTTAGTTACGGATAATAAGCTGATGATATCCATCCTTGAGCATTTAAACAGCTCTGTTAATAGTGCTATGGATGCTGTGCTGTATTATGAAAGGATGTATAAAAGAGTTGAAATATTTCCTGATAATTTTGAGGTAAAATTTGACATATTTAAGGAAAAATGCGCTTCCCAATATAATATAGACAGAGGTATTATTGTTTTAATTGAAGATTTAAGAAAAATCTCAAATGAAAGGAAAAAAAGCAAGATGGAATTTGTAAAACAGGAAAAATATGTAATTTGCACAAATAATTATGCTACTAAAATATTAACCATAGATAAATTAAAGGAATATTTAAATACAGGTAAAGTTTTCCTAAGGAAGGTGAATTTAATATTAAAAAATGTTAGATGAAAGCTTAACTGAAACTACTGCTGAAAATGAATTAAAAAGAGTAGACCATTTATTGTTTGTAACTTTAAAATATACAAGAAGCTGTGATATAATCAAGAGCATAATTAGAAGATTAATAAGTGCTTTTGATTTGGCTATCATAGATGCTTTAACATTTTTAAAGAAAAAGAATAAGATTAAAAATATACCATTAACCCCCATATCCAGGGCCGAAATATTAAAAACAACATTTAAGAAAATTGAAATGCTTGATTACCTTAATTTTTACTTTTTGTTAAGGTTTATTGATAGAGCAGAATACACAAAAAAAGAGGAATTTAAAAGGCATGTTACTTTAACTGTTATGCAGGATGATGAAGCTATAGAAGTAGATATTGATATTTTATATGAATACTTTGAAAAAGCAAAAGGATTCGTAGAATATGTAGGGGAGAAATTTAAATGACAAGATATATACTAATCAGCAGCGGAAAGGGAGGAACAGGGAAAAGCACTACAGCCATTAATTTAGGAATTGCTTTGAATAATTTCGGTAAAAATGTTGTTGTTGTAGATGGGAATTTAACAACCCCTAATATTGGGTTGTACCTTGGTGTCCCTATTGTTCCAATCACCCTGCATGATGTCATCTTAAACAGAAAGGACATAAATGATTCTATATATTTACATAGATCTGGAACAAAAATTATCCCAGGAAGCATTTCTTTAGATACCTTAGGCAAGATAAAGCCAAGTATGCTAAAAACCAACTTGCATAAAATTCAAGAAGATATGGATTTTGTGGTAATAGACTGCGCTGCTGGCTTTTCAAGTGATAGCCTAGCTGCCTTGAATGCAAGCGATGAGGTCTTAATTGTAACAAACCCTGAACTACCTGCTGTTACAGATGCATTGAAAACTATCAAACTAGCTGAAGACGCTGGAAAACATGTTTTAGGCGTTGTTTTAGCCAGGAAAAAGGGTAAACTCGAAATGAGGCCAGAAGCTGTAGAAAGGCTATTGGATAAACCCATTATAAGCGTTATTCCTGAAGATATGAAAATTAAAGAAGCTTTAATTAAACAGGATGCTGTGATTAATATTTACCCGAGGTCTGAGTCTGCTATAGCTTACAAAAGACTAGCTGCTGGTTTAATAGGCGAGAAATATTATGAAAAAGTGGAGAATGAAGAAGGCTTTGTTCATATGTTTATGAAGCTGTTTGGATTGAAATAAGATTAAACAAGATTATTTTTTATTATTTGTTCAATTGTAGAATAAACTTCCTTGGAACATAAAGGTTGTAATTCTCCCAATATTTTTGATTTTAATGAATTTAAATCAGGTTTTTCACTTAACTTTTCATACTTTTCACTTAACTTTTCATACTTTTCATTTAACTCTCTTAACTTCCCCCTTTGTTCTTCTTCCTCTTTTTTTCTAATCTTTTCTTCACTTGAAGAAATAAGGTAAGGAACTAAACTTAAGATTTCTTCTATATCTAAAATATTTGGGAAATTAAATTTAAGGCTATTTAATAAGCGAGTATATTCCAAAACTTTTTGATAGAATATTCCATTTTGATTTGTTAATTTATCTTCTTCAATCTCTTCAAGAATAAATTTTTCAGCGTCAAAAATATTTAAAAGAGTTTTACTAAGTATATTATATTGGTCATCCTCAAATGTCATAATTTTTAAGTGACTACCTTATTTATAAATTTAATTATTATCTAATAAATATATTATAATATTTTAATTAAAAGAAGAATAGAAACCTATTTAAACCATCAAAATCCTTTAATTATTGATTAAAATGGCTCAAAAAAGTGATTTAGTTCATGGTCAGTAGTTTTTCCTTAGTTCTTACTTTATTAAAAAAATTTATATACAATCTAAACGGAGGTTTATGCATGGCGGTAGTAGTATAGACTTATAGGTTCCATAACCATGAGATACAATGGCTAGTATACGGGACAAAACTTTAAGTTTCCCGAATGTGGATCCTGTGACGGGAGTTCGATTCTCCCCTATCGCCCATTTATTCAAAATGGAATTACAAAGAGCAAAAGGAACAAGGGACTTTCTTCCTGAAGAAAAGATAAAGAGGCAGTATGTTGTAGATACTTTAAGGAAAGTCTTTGAAAATTATGGTTTTGTGCCATTAGAGACACCTATTTTAGAGAGGTATGAAACCTTATCAGCTAAATTTGCAGCTGGAGAAGAATCTGATGCCCTGAAAGAAACTTTTAAATTAAAAGATCAGGGCGGAAGGCAATTAGGCCTAAGATTTGACTTGACTGTCCCCCTGTCCAGAGTTATAGCCATGAATCCCCAGTTGAAAATGCCATTTAAGAGATACCAGATTGGCATGGCTTTTAGAGATGGTCCTATAGAAAAAGGAAGGATTAGAGAATTCTGGCAGTGTGACACGGACATCATAGGGGTAAAATCCATGAAAGCCGATGCTGAGATTTTGAATTTAGTTAAAGACGCCTTTAATGCCCTGAAATTAAAAGTCAAAATTAAAGTGAATAACAGGAAACTGTTGAATTCCATTTTAGACTATTTAGATATTAAAAACAAAGATTCTGTGATTATAACCTTAGATAAATTATCCAAAATTGGGGTCCAGAGCGTAAAAAAAGAACTGAAAGATAAAAAATTAAAAGATGAAATCATCAATGAATTAATTAAATTAATCTCTATCAAAGGCTCTAATAAGGAGAAGTTTGAAAAACTAGAATTTTTAAAAGACAAGGAAGGACTTGAGGAATTAAAAGAATTAAACAAGTACTTCAAAAATTTTGAATTTGATGTTTCTCTGGCTAGAGGCCTGAGCTATTACACTGGAACAGTTTTTGAGGTTGTATTGGACGACAAGAGTTTAGGATGCAGCATTGCAGGAGGCGGAAGGTATGACAAAATGATTGGGGGGTTTATCGGCAAAGGCGAGTATCCTGCTGTGGGCATTGCTTTTGGATTGGAGCCTATTTCAAATGCCATAAAATTTAAAGAGATAAAAAGCCTGAGCAAATTATTTGTTATTCCTATTGGAGCCTATAAAGAATCTCTGAAAATTGTCCAAGAATTAAGAGACAATGGAATTAATGCTGAAATAGACCTAATGGACCGCGGCATCTCTAAAAATCTGGATTATGCTGATAAATTAGGAATTCCTTATGTGCTTTTTATTGGAGAAGATGAGATAAAGAAAAAGAAATTTAAGCTAAAAGATATGAAGACTGGGAGAGAAGAGTTCTTGGATTTGAAGGAGTTGGTAAAATTATTAAAATGAAGTTTTTACTTATAGGGGATTTTCATGGAAAAATACCTTCTAAACTAAATAAAATAAAAAAATTAGAATTTGATTATGTTTTGTGTAACGGTGACTTACCTTCCGATGAGGGCTTTAGAAAATACATCTTCAAATACTGGAAGGAATTAGATAAAAGGAGCTTAAAGGAAATAATTGGCAAGCAAATTTATAATAAGCTTTCAAAGAAATCAAATTTCAGCGTGATTAAAGTTTTAAAATTTTTAAATTCTTTAGATAAGAAAACATACTTAATAAGGGGCAATTACGATTTAGAGAAAAGTTCAAGAAATCAAAACCCTACATTAGCGCCTTTGTTAAGGAGGATTAAAAATTGCAAGAATATACAACTAATTAATTCAATGACTATCCAAAGGAAGGAATTTTCTTTATTAGGTCACTCTGGCTACAGGTTTCCAACTGAAAAAAGCAAGGAAAAATTAAATTTTAGGATTTATACAAAAGGCAAAATAAAAAGGAAAAATCAAAGGTGGGATAAAAGGCTAAAAAGAATTTTTTCAAAGGTTAAAGACTTCAAGAATTCAATATTTTTAGTTCATGACCCTCCACTGAATTATCTAGACAAGGTTTTGTTCAAGAAAAGCCCGATGTATGGAAAACACTTGGGCGATGAATATTATTTAAGATACATCAAAAAATACCAGCCAACTGTTTGCGTATGCGGTCACATGCATGAGCATGCTCAAAAAACAGCTAAGATTGGAAAAACATTAATTGTGAATCCTGGTGAAGCTGGAAAAGGACAATTTGCGATTTTAGAATTGGAAAATAATAAAGCAAAAATTAAATTTTATTAATTACTTCAATTCAGGATAAACCTCCCCTATTAAAGTAAAGGCTGTTACCCCTAATATAAAATTTATTATTGCAGATATTACAGATGCTATTACCTGAATAACTGTTGCAGACGGAATAAATGCAGCTACTAACATTATTAATGAAGAGACTGCATAAACAACTATAAAATAACCAATAATAGAGAGGATAGTAATAAAATATTTCCCTGTAAACACTTTTTTTAAGATTGTATTTATCTTAAAGGCCTGTTTAAACTTATATTTATTCAGATACTCCATTAAAGCTACTGGAACAATATACATGGTTAAAACAAGCAAAATAGACCCTATGACAATCCCTGTTATTTCTCCGCTGCCAATTGAGGCTGTTAATGCACTAAAATCAATTTCTTCTGCGTTCATAGATTTAATCATATCCAAAAATAAATTTCCTATTGAAACTGCAAAGATGATAATTACAGGAATCAAATAAATTATAGATATAACAAAAGACAAAAAACCAATTACAAAGAGTCTTTTGAAATCATTAAAATCCGGGAGTTCATATTTTTTCTTTCTTTCATCTTTAGCGCATTCTAACTGAAAACCCTTAACTATGAAGCCAGTAAGGATATTAATTATGGGAATAAACAATAATACAATGCCTATCAAAAATTTCTTATAGTCTGTAAATGGCCTTAAAATTGCTTTTTTGTAATTAATATTTATCACCTCTTGAATAACAAGAATCTTATATTTTATAAATGTTTTCTTTAAACCTTAATAGGTTTTGGTTTATTATCTTTTTTTTAAAATTTTAACGTAAATGAAGAAGAAACTATATCCATCTGGTTTTTTCCAATACACAAAAAAATTGAATCACAAAATTATTTTTCTTACTAAATCTTCGCTTTGTTTCCTGTATTTTCTTATTTTTATAGGTAAATTTCATAACTATCCAAAAAAGGACTATAACTTATTTTTAATCTCTATTGAAATCTCACCAAAATGCTCTTTCTGCTCCAGATTTATTTTTTCCTGATTATCTAAATGCAACAATGGAACAAAAGTTAATATTTTATCCTCTTTTTTCGGGCTATTTACTAATTTACTAAATGTTAATCCTTCCTTTTTTGTTTTAAAGAAGTCAATTATCTGGTTATAAACATCCAATATTAATTTGGAAATATCTATTTTTTTCTCTGGTATTTTCACATCTGTCTGGGTTAGTGCCTCCCCCCTTAAGTTTCTTCTCTGGTTTACTTCCAATGCTTTCTGCAATGCGCTCATCAAATCATTCAATGTAACCTTTCTCTTCCTTGGCATAGGGGTTTTGATTGTCAATTGAGGCAGATCATATCCTGGAGAAGGAGCTCCATTTAACAATTCCTCCAACTCCTGGTATTCCTCAGGAGGATTCATCTTGTTATCAAATTTGAAAATCTCCTCTGTCACCAGTTTATGCGATTTTATCTTTAACAGAATGGAAGAGGCCAAAACTACTTTTCCAGAAACAAACAGATTAGCATCTTTTAGCTCTTTTATCCTTTCTAAATATCTTTTAGCTAATAAAGAAATATCAATGTCCCAGGGGTTCATCTGCTCTGACTTTATTAAATCCTGCAAGATAGTCTGCCAAGTAATCTCATCTTTCTGGATTAAAAGGTTATAAATGTGATCTTGCATAGAATAAAAAGTTAAGATTTTTATATTAAAGTTGTGTAACCACTATATAATTGTTACTACCGAAAGATTTATATATTAGTTTGTTTTACCCTATATATCACCTCTTTTTTCCCAGGAAGATGTCTTTCGGGATGTCTTCGTGGGTTTTATAATCACAATCTTAAAAACTTTTAGGAATTCTTATTTTAACATTTCAGTATAATGGCATTTTCCACAAAAATACCTATCTTTATGCTTTCCCAAGAATGTACCTTCCCCACATTTTGGGCAAGATTTCTCTTTAATCAGCTTGTTTCCCTCTACTTTATATTTAGAGTATCTTTTACTTGGATTTTTGTTTTTTATTTTTCTTTTTGCCATCTTTCTTTTTTGGTTTTGAATCTTCTAAATCTTTTTTAGAGTCATATACATAAATTATTAAATTTGATGTAGGGGACCCTGGTTTTGTTAGAATCTTATCAATAATTGTTAATTCTTTATCTTTTTTCAGAAAAGAGGTTATTTTATCTATTAAATCCTCTTTTGACGGTGTTTTTTCCTGATTATGCTCTAAAAGAATATCATACTTTGTCCTTGAAAGCAAGATTTGTTTGGTTTCTTTTAGAAGATTCATCTTGTTTTTATTGCAAATTCACCATTTGCTTTTATCTCCAATTTTTTTGCTATTTCAGACTTATTAAAATCCAAAATAAATAATCTCCCTTTCCAACTATCATTAAATTGAGTTCCTTTACAAATAGGACAAACATCTTTCTCTACAAGAATCTTACAGTTTTTGCATGCTTTTTTTACCATTATTTTTTGACTCCTTTTTTTGACTGCTCTTTTTTGGATTTCTTTTTCCCTTCCTTTATTGGCTTTTCCATATCGTCTAATCTTCCCAAGAAAGGCTGCCTCATGGTTAAACCTATCTTTGGGTCTGTAATTTTCTTATAACTTATAGCTATTATCCTTGCCCTGCACTGGTCTTTTGCTTTTAAAGTTTTCTTGGTTTCTTTCCCTGTTAAAACATTGCTCTTTGAAAAGCTTACATAATCATCCATGGTCTGGCTTATATGAATCATTCCATCTATTGGACCAATATTTATGAAAGCCCCAAAATCTGTTATTTCAGAAATCTCACCTAAAATCATTTCATTCAGCTCAGGTTTGAATACTAACAAATTGAATGTTGTATCATAATATGCTGCACCGTCTCCGGGAATCACAATTCCATCGCCTATTTTTATTATGTCTGAAATTCCAATTGCAATCCCAAAATCTTTTGAAATAAAGCTTTCAAACTGGGCATTCAACTGCTTCAACACCGCGGTGTTTGTGTCCTCACTAAACAAAATTGGAGGCACCCTAATGTGACTTTTTAATTCTAATTCATAGAACATTTTAGTTTTAAAGGATATTTATGATTTTTAAATGTTTTCATTGAAATTTATCAGCTGTAAATACTTCTTTTGCTTTAAAATTATCAAAGGGGTTTTAAGCTGTTTTTTTAATTCTTTGTCATTTGTTGCGATTATCACATTTTTATCATTGATGTTTTTTAAAATATTATCCACATAGCCCCCTGAATTTGTTTTAATTATACTTATTTTTTTCCTCTTTATTATTTCCTTCACTAATTTTTCATATTTCTTGCCTTTTAATTCATCCAGAGTCTTATCTAAGATGGAGAGATTATATCTGAAATTGCATATTCTTTCCAACTCCCTGAAAATATCAATTTTAAACTGCGGGATAATCAGCAAAAAATTTGTGTCCAAAATTATATTATACATGGAATTAATTCGATGCTTCAGTTAAAAAAGGTTTTGGATGATAATTTTTAAGTTTTTCTATCATTTTAATTTTATGTTAAAATGTGGCTATTATGAATCTAAAATAGATAGTGCAATAGAGATTATAATTTTTAATAATTTAGATAAAGATATAACCTTTCTTAATTATGTAGGATCATTTGAAAGTATAGCAGATAGTATTCTTCATTATTTCTTAGAGATAAAGATAATAAAAGAACAGCGAAACATTTATATATGATTTATACTTTATCCTATTTTATAATTCTCTAAAGGATTGAGATGGAAGATAAAAACATAATGAATTTAGGAACAACGACTGTAGGCATAGTCTGCAAAGAGGGGATTGTATTAGCGTCGGATAAAAGGGCTACTGCAGGAAATTTAATAGCTGACAGGAGAACCCAGAAAATATACCAGATAGCAGATGAGATGGTAGTTACTATGGCTGGAAATGCCTCTGATGCCCAATTACTAATAAAAATAATTAAAGCCCAACTTAAATTAGATTTCTTGAAGATAGGAAAACCTCTTACTGTAAAGGAGACAGCCAATTTATTGGCAGGAATGGTATATGGCAATCTAAGAAAAATGAGCATGATGCCCGGGGTAACCCATTTTATTCTTGGAGGAAGAGACAAAGATGGCTTTCATTTGTATGATTTATTTCCAGACGGGACTGTAACAAAATATCCAGATTATGTTTCTTCCGGTTCTGGGAGCGTCACTGCTTATGGGGTTTTAGAAACATTATATAAAAATGATTTAAGTGTGAATGAGGGGATTAAACTAGTAATTAAATCGATAAATGCATCAATACATAGAGATAATTACTCGGGCGATGGGATAGAGGTTATTACAATAACCAAAGAAGGGGTTAAAAAAGCCTATAATAAAGAACTGGATTACGAGTTATAATTTCTCAAGATTTAAAAAAAAGGTATAATAGAATGTCGGAAATTTTAAAAGAAGTATTAAAACACATCCCTAAAAAATCGGACATAATTTCAACTTGTTTCGAAGGCGCAAATATTGTGTTGTATACAAAGAATATAGAATTTTTTCTTGATAATCAGGGGATTATTAAAAACATTGTGGATGATATAAAGAAAAGAGTTGAATTAAGGCCGGATCCAAGCATCACCATGGATATTGAGAAAGCTGAGGAGGAAATCAAAAAATTAATCCCTGAAGAAGCTGCTGTGGGAAATATCCTGTTTGACCCCCAAAGATCCATAGTGATTATTGAAGCTGAGAAACCAGGGATAGCTATCGGAAAATCAGGGGATATTCTAAAGGAGATAAAACAAAAAACTTTTTGGGTTCCCTTAATTAAAAGAACCCCAGCAATAAAATCTAAATTAATAGAGAACATAAGAAAAGTTCTTTATGAAAACAATGATTATAGAAGAAAATTCCTGGATAAGATAGGGAAAAGAATTTATGACGGATGGATCAGAGAAAAGAAACATGAATGGGTTAGAATAAGTGTTCTTGGTGCAGGAAGACAAGTTGGAAGAAGCTGCTTTTTATTGCAAACTCCTGAAAGCAGAATTTTATTAGACTGCGGAATAGATGTAGCTGCATCCAACAGCGAGTCTTATCCTTTTTTAGACGCTCCTGAATTTAAACTAGAAGAATTAGACGCTATTATATTGACTCATAGCCATTTAGACCACTGCGGTTTAGTTCCTTACCTGTATAAAATGGGCTATAAAGGCCCTTTATACTGCACACTGCCAACTAGGGATATTTCTGCTTTGTTAAGTTTAGATATGGTAGGGGTTGCCCAAAAAGAAAACAGCAAAGCTCTTTATTCAAGTGCAGATATCCGTGAAATGGTAAAACATACTGTAGAGCTGGATTATGAAGAAGTTGCAGACATCACTCCAGATGTTAGATTGACTTTTTACAATGCAGGGCATACATTAGGGAGTGCAATGGCTCATTTACATATTGGAAATGGTTTGCATAATTTATTATATTGCGGGGATATGAATTATGAAGTAAGCAATTTATTGGGGAGTGCTGTTACCAGATTTCCAAGATTAGAAACCGCTATAATAGAAAGTACTTATGGTGGAAAAGACGATATAACACCAACAAGAAAAGAATGTGAAGATGAGTTGATAAAAAAAATAAAAGAAACTATAGAAAAAAAAGGAAAGATACTAATGCCTGTTCTTGGTGTTGGAAGATCCCAAGAAGTTATGTTAATTTTAGAGAGAAATATTAGAGACGGAACATTACCAAAAATACCAATTTACATACAAGGGATGGTTTGGGATGTAACCGCCATACATACTACTTATCCGGATTTTTTTAATAATATTGTTAAGAAATCCATATTCCATAAAGACCAGAACCCCTTTTTATCAAATGCATTCAAACATGTGGGAAGCCAGAAAGAAATGAAAGAAGTAATAGAGGGGGGACCTTGTGTAATATTAGCAACCTCTGGAATGATGGTTGCCGGTCCTTCCGTAGAATATTTTAAAGCTTTGGCTGAAAGTGAAAGGAATAGTTTGATTTTAACATGTTATCAAGGACCTGGATCATTAGGAAGAAAATTAGAACAGGGGGATAAAGAAATAAGATTCAGCGAGAAAGAAAGCATAAATGTTAAAATGAATGTAAGCATCATCAAAGGATTTTCAGGACATTCATCAAGAATACAATTGATGAGTTTTGTTAAAAGACTGGACCCAAAACCAAAAAAGATAATAGTAATTCACGGGGAAAGCAATAAATGCCTGGATTTAGCAAGCAGCATTCATAAGCAATTAAGAATAGAAACTATTGCCCCAAAGAATTTGGAGAGCGTCAGGATAAGATAGAAATATTTTTAAATGATTTTCCTTAGGTTTTTATAGATAAAGATGAAGCCAAGTGACAATAAAATACCAAAACATATTGGAATAATCCTTGATGGTAATAGAAGATTTGCAAAAAAATTAATGATAAAACCATGGAAAGGCCATGAATGGGGCGCTAAAAAACTTGAAAATTTATTAGGGTGGTCTAAAGAATTAGGAATTAAAGAATTAACATTATATGCGTTTTCTATGCAGAATTTCAACAGACCTAAAAATGAATTTGATTATTTAATGAAAATTTTTAAGGATAATGTTCATATTTTACTGAAAGACCCAAGAGCAAAAGAGATTAAGGTTAATATTATAGGCAGAATTTATCTATTTCCAGAAGATGTTCAAAAAGATTTAAGAGAGGTAATGGAAAAAACCAAAGATAATAAAAGATTTATATTAAATATTGCTTTAGCTTATGGGGGGAGAGAGGAATTAATAGATGCTGTTAGGAAAATTGGTGAACAAATAAAGAAAGGGGAAATTGACATTGACAAAATAAACGAAGAAACTTTTTCCAAGAATCTGTATATGAGCGATGAACCTGAATTAATAATAAGAACAGGCGGGGAAAAAAGAACATCTAATTTTTTGAGCTACCAATCTGCATATTCTGAATGGATATTCTTAGATAAGATGTGGCCTGAATTTGAAAAGGAAGATTTCATTGAATGCCTGAATGAATACTCTAAAAGACAGAGAAGGTTTGGTAGATAATTTTATAAATCAAAATTCTGTATTGTTTTATAAGCGTCGATAGTACAATGGTTAGATTTTAAAACCAATATGAAGGCCTTCCAAGCCTTTGATCCGGGTTCGAGCCCCGGTCGACGCATTGATTAAGTTTATATATATTAAATCTTAATTAAAACTATGCCAAAGAGAGTTATTATATTCTGCGCCCATTCCGATGATGAAGCTGCAGGTGCAGGGGGAACTTTAGTTAAATTAATTAAAGAGAAATATAATATAATTAAGGTAGTTTTTTCTTCAGGAGAGTTATCCCATCCCCATTATAAAAGAGACGTTATTGTTAAAGAAAGAATTAAAGAAACATTACAAATCGGTAAAAAATACAAAATTAGAGAAACTGTCTTTTTTAATCTAGAAGACTCTAAATTAAAGAAAAATATGGGGGATAAGATTAAAGAGGAAATAGTTAATTTAATTGAGAAGCATAATCCCCATAAAATATTCATACCAAGTGAGCATGACCCCCATTCAGACCATAGAGCTGTTCATGATGCTGTTTTGGAGGTATTAAAAAACATTAAATATCAGAAAGAGTTGTATTCTTATGAGGTTTGGAACATTGTTAGGGAGAATTATCCAGCCATGTATGTGGATATAAGCAAATATTTCAAAAAAAAGATAGAGATGATGAAAGGCTTCAAAAATCAATGGCATTTCATGTATCCCTTAATATTGCCCATATATTTCAGGGCGAGATATTACGGTTATAAAGCAGGATGCAAATATGCAGAAAAATTTTATAAAATAAGATGAGATTGTTGGTGATAGTCACAGGTTTGGGATATGGTGATTCTACTAGAGTTGATGCTGTCTTGAAAGAGATTGAAAAAAGAAAACCTGTAAAAATACTTGTAATGGCTTATGACAATTCTTATGAATACCTTAAAGATAAGTATGAAACAATAAGAATAAAGGGCTATAAATTTGAACAAAAAGGATTAAAATTCAGAACTGGAAGTTTTTTATTTAAGAATTTTGATATCCCCCTTTCATGGATACTAAACTACAGAGAGAATAAGGACAAATTAAGAGAGTTTAATCCTGACTTGATAATTTCTGATTTTGAAATTTTTTCTAATTTCCTGGCTAGAAGATTAAGCAAGAAGTGCATCTCCATCTTTGCTTTTGATCCAGAATTATATAAGGAGTATCCATACAAAAAAAATAATTTAAACATACAAGCTAAATTTTTGAGTAAAACTTATGAGATTTCCAATAGAGTTATAATCCCGAGCTTCATAAAAAATAAAAAAGAGGGAAATATCCATTTTGTAAACCCAATTATAAGGGAATCAGAGAATAAAGATAGGAATTACCTTATGAAGAAAATTGGATTAAAAAATGAACCCATCCTAATTATGCTTGGTGGTTCAAATTATGGCCTGGAATTAAAAGAAAGAATAAATGATTTAAAAAAGAAATTCAAAGAAGATTTTATATTCTTCGGAGGAAAAGCTAAATTTAAAGGGGACTTTTTAGACTATTTAAGGATATGCAAGGGATTAATAACTCTTGCCGGGAACCTAACTTTATCTGAAGGATTATTTTATAAAAAACAAATGTTAGTCTATCCTATTGAAAATCATGTTGAGCAACTCTTAAATGCTTATTCTATAAAAGAATATATTATGATTGGGAATAGAAATAATGTTGAAGGGGATTTAAACCAGTTTATAGCTAAATTAAATAAGCCTTTCAAAAGACCTTGTTTAAAATTTGATGGAGCAAAACAAGCTGCTAAAATTATTTTAGATAATTATAATTAACAGCAATAAAACCCCTATTGTCACCACAAATAAGCTCCATTTCCATATCCTTGCTTTTTTGTAGTACATATAACTTCCGAATAAAACATATCCAATTAAAAATTCCCGAATAAAAACCTGCATCCAAAAATTTAGATTACTGAACAACACAACCCCAAAATTAAACCAGACAAAAACATATATAATATCTGTCAAAACATCCCCAATCCAACCGTAGGAAAACCATTTTAGCTTTCTAAATTTAAACCAAAAAAAAGCAAAAATCAGACCTATTATAATCTCTTCTATAAAACCGAAGCTGATATTTCCACCCACATACATCTGCTGGGTTTCAGGGCTTAAAATAAAATCAGTTAATCCTGTTGATTTTGCAGTAATAATATACATAAATTGCCTTAAAAAGTTAGGTATTAAAATAATAATAAAAAGGGTTAAGAACTCTTTAATCTTTATTTTCCCTTTGTTATATCCCAAATTTTTAAATATTTGCATTTTTATATTTATTTATTTTTGAATATAATAAGGAAAATACTGCTGCAATTATAAAGCTTATTAAAAAGGCTATGTTTATCGGAACATAATAAAATAGCACTATCAAGAAGGGCAAGAAAATTATTCTTGAAAAATTAAAAATAATTTCCCTTGCAACTATGAACATAAAAGCCTGATTTCCCTTTGCAAAATTATATGTTTTTGTTGACCAGGGGGTAAATAAGAGGGAATATGATGAGTTTTTATATGTATCTATAATTAAGAAAGACATTGCAGAATTTACAAATGACCTTAATATCCACCCAATAGAGCAAAGGACTGATCCTATCTTAATTAACTTAGTTTTTTTGTGTTTGTCTGACAGTTTTCCAATGACATAATACGATACTACTGGGACTATCATAGTTAAAGATGTTATAAACCCAAACTGCCTTATACTCCCTAAAATTAAAAAGATGAAAAGAGGCCATATTATTCTTTGCACCTCACTTTCAATTCCATAGCCAATATAGGATAATTTTAGGTCTTTTGTTTCTTTAGACCTGATAAAATTGAAGAGCTCCTTATTTGTAAAATTTTTATAGTTTTTTGTATCTTTTGTGAAGAATAAAGGCATTGCTGAAATCAAAACCAAACCAGCTCCAATAATGTAGGTAAAATTAAACCCAAAAGTATATATTAAAACTCCCCCTACAAACGGGCTGATTAAATTTATTAAAGTTAAAAAGATATAAAGCCAGCTTATCTCACTTCCCATTTTATCCCTGTCCGCATGGTCTACAAAATTAATGTGAAAAGATGAATTAAACAAAGAGGTATGAATTGTTATGATTAAAGGCAGAATATAAAGCAAATATGGATTTGTCTGAATATACCCCAAAAATAAATAAAACAGAATCAAGAAAGGCATACTTAGCAAAATAGTATGTTTAACCCCAAATCTTGGGATTAATTTTACTAAAAAAGGCGTTAAAATCAAATAATACAGTGTCCATAAAAAATAAAAGAATATTATCTGCGGTATTGAAAAACTCAAAGTTAAAAGATAAATAGGCACAAAAATAGCAATTAAAGATTGGGACAGCGATAATAAAGCTGTAGAGAGATATACCTCATTTATTTCTTTATTCATTAAAAAATAAAAAATGTGCCTTTGTCTTAAACTCATAATTTTTATTAGAATTTTATCATTAATAAATGTTTTTAGAATTATTTTTTTAAATAAACTTATACTATTTCATATTTTTTAATCCTGTTGCAAAACCATGCAAATGCCCTTTAGATCTTATTACCCTCTGACAAGGAACGTCCTTGTAAGGATTTTTGTTCAAAGCATTGCCGACTGCCCTATAGGCTTTTGTATTGAGCTTATCAGCTATAATCTTATAAGTTGAGATTTTTCCTTTAGGAATTTTCTTGCATAATTTGCAGAATTCTTCTGAGAATATCATTTTAAATGCCCTGTGTATCACCTCTGCTAAAATAATATTTAGCTATAACAGGGCATATTTGTCAAACAATAGTAATTTTTAAATATTTGGGTTCTAAAATATTAATATGGATTATGATTTAGAGTTAAATAAGATTGTTAAAATAATTAAAAAAGAGAATGCTAAACTAATTTGCATCCAATTAGCTGATGGTTTAAAACCCAAAGCATTAGACATAGTCAATTATTTAGAGAAAAAAACAGGGTCAAGAATTTTAACCTGGATGGGAAGCTGCTTTGGCGCTTGCGATATTCCTTTAGAGCTTAAAAATTTAGATATAGGCTTGTTAATCCAGTTCGGGCACAATAAATTTGGATTTGAGAAGGTAAATAAAAATATTTAAAATAGGAATATAAATTTAACATCAAAACATTTTTATAGGAGAAAGTTTGTAGTAAAAAGATGAGTTCAACAATAAAAATCCCAAAGCAAATGATGGATAGCATTAAAGAGATAATAAATAAGACAAATCTTTACGCTGACGAAGCGGATTTTGTGCAGCAAGCTATCATGAAGCAAATTGGGAAGTTCAAGAATTTATAATAATTAATGAATTAAACTTGTGTGGAGATGAAGAGCTTAAAATATTAATGGAATATATTTGGAAGAAAGAATATATTGAGCCAAAAATTTAAAAGAAAAGATTTAAAAATCATGGTTTTTGTAATCTCTTTATGATTAAGTTATTTAATAAATATGAATGTAGTAGCATTATAGTTAATGATGCAGGACTAAAGGGATATATAAATATAAATCCTTTAATAATTCCAAAAACAACAGGCAGAAATGCCAAGTTTAGGTTCTGGAAATCTAAGTATAATATTGTAGAGAGATTGATGAATAAATTAATGGTTCCTGGACATAAAGGTAAAAAACATAAAACAACCTCCGGGCATTGCACTGGAAAATCAACCAAAGTTTATGCTGTAGTTGAAAAAGCTTTTGAAATCATAGAGCAAAAAACTAAAAAGAATCCTGTAGAAATTTTTGTCAAAGCTGTGGAAAATTCTGCACCAAGAGAGGAAATTACTACCATAGAGTATGGGGGGGCTAAATATCCCCAGGCTGTAGAAGTCGCTCCACAGAGAAGGATTGATATTGCATTAAGGCAGATGGTTCAAGGCTCTTACCAGAAATCATTCAATAAAAAAATCAAAATTTATGATTGCTTAGCTGATGAAATAATAAAGGCTTATAATACAGACCAGGGTTCAGCTGCCATTGCTAAAAAGTTAGAATTAGAGAGGCAGTCTGATTCAAGCAGATAAATTTTCAATGAAATTATAAATTTCCTTGAAAGCAGTTTCTCTATATTTATCTATAATAAATACATGATAGGAATCTGGAATGAAAATTAATTTTTTATTCTCGCATTTAATATTGTTATAAATATACAGTGCGTTCTTATTTGACAAGGTTATATCTTTAGAGGATTGCATAACCAATATGGGCTTATTTATTTTATTTAATATGTTCTTTGTTAATTTCATTAATTTCAAAAGAGAGGAAATTGTGTTTAGCGGATAATATTTGTAATGCTCCCTTTCATTTTCTTTAAGAATTATCCTAATCTCTTTTGTAAAATGTTTTTTCTGAAATTCCTTAAATAAATATAAAAAGGGAGTAATGAGCCTTATTGTTAAAGTCCACCTAAAAAAAATAGGGGTTCCCAAAGAGATAATCCCTTTAACTTTTTTATCCTCTTTTAATAAAAATGCTAAGTTCCCCCCCATGGAATTCCCAATTAGAATTATCTTATTATATTCCTTCTTCACTTTTTCTAATGCTTCTTCAGATGAATTTAACCAATCTTTATAATTTGTATTAGCCAAATCTATAGGATCTGTTCCATGCCCTTTTAGCAAAGGAGTATAAACACTTATGTTTTTCTTAGTTAAGTATTCCGTTAATAATTTAAATTCCTGCGGTGTGGATGTATATCCATGCAATAATAAACAGCATGTTCCCCCTTTTTTGATAAAATAAGGTTTTGCCCCCTCTTTAACTTTAAATGGCTTCATTTGGTTATACTTTCTTTTTCTGTTCCAAATTATCCTTAATTTTCTTAAGACAATTAAAAAAAAGATAAGTGCAATATAAACTTCAATCATAGCATTCTTTGTAATGGAGAGGTTTATAAAAGTTATTTTTGCAAAACCCAAAAAATAGAAAACAATTTAAATGCTTATTTTTGAATTCTTATTAAAATGGCTGAAAGCATAGCAGAACAAGTAAAAAAATTAATGGAAACGCCAAAAAATATCAGAAACATCGCTATCTGTGCGCATATTGATCATGGAATCCAGTTTTAGATAAATTTCTAACTGGTCATTGAGACAACATTTAGCGATAATCTCCTTTTAGGCGCAGGAATGATTTCCGGGGAATTAGCAGGCAAACAATTGGCTTTGGATTTTCATGAAGATGAACAGGAAAGAGGGATTACAATTGATTCTGCAAATGTCTCTATGATTCATAATGTTGGCGATGAGGATTTCCTAATTAATTTAATAGACACCCCTGGACATGTTGATTTCGGGGGGGACGTTACAAGAGCTATGAGGGCTGTTGACGGGGCAATTGTTCTGTGCTGTGCTGTTGAAGGAATTATGCCTCAAACTGAAACTGTTTTAAAACAAGCTTTAAAGGAAAGAGTAAAACCAGTTCTTTTTATTAACAAGGTAGACAGACTAATCAAAGAAGTTAAATTAACCCCTGAGGATATGCAACAAAGATTCATCAAAATAATAACAGAAATCAACAAATTTATCAGAGATATTGCACCAGAAGAATATAAAGACAAGTGGCAAGTCAATGTACAAGAAGGTTCTGTTGCTTTCGGCTCTGCATTTCATAAGTGGGCTTTATCCATTCCTTATATGCAAAAATCCGGTTTAACTTTCAAGGATGTGATTGAAGCTTATGAAAAGGATAATTACAAAGAGTTAGCTAAAAAAGCCCCTCTGCACAAAGTTGTCCTTAATATGGTAATAAAACATCATCCAAATGCAATTGAAGCACAAAAATACAGGATTCCAAAAATATGGCCTGGAGATTTGGAAAGCAAAGAAGGAAAATCGTTGATTAACTGCGATCCAAAAGGTCCTGTCGCAATGGTTATTACTAAGATTGTCATTGATAAACACGCCGGTGAAGTCTCTGCAGGAAGACTTTTTTCTGGAGTAATCAAACAGGGTGAAGAAGTTTATATGAACTTGGCTAAAAGAAAAGTCAGGGTTCAGCAAGTCAATATTTACAAAGGCGCACAAAGATTTCAGGTAGATGAAGCTAAATCAGGCAATATTATTGGCCTTGTCGGATTAAAAGATGCATATGCAGGAGAAACTGTTTCATCCTATGAGATGGAGCCTTTTGAAGCTATTAAACATATTTTTGAACCAGTAGTTACTAAAAGCATAGAAGCCAAAAAAGCTGCTGACCTGCCAAAATTAGTTGAAGTTCTAAGACAAGTCAGTAAAGAAGACCCTTCCATTTTCATTGAAATAAACGAGGAGACAGGGGAAAATTTAATGTCTGGAATGGGGGAGCTGCATTTAGAGGTTATAGAAAACAGGATTAGAAAAGAAAAAGGCGTGGATGTTATAACCTCGGAGCCCATTGTTGTTTATAGGGAAACTATTATGAAAAAATCCCCTGAAGTTGAAGGAAAATCCCCAAATAAACACAATAAGTTTTACATTGCAGTTGAACCTCTGGAAAATGAAGTTTATCAAGCTATAAAATCCGGCGAGATTCCTGAATTAAGAATAAAGAAAAAAGACCAGGAATTATGGGATAAATTCACTAAATTAGGCTATGACGCAAAAGAAGCAAGAAAAATAAAAGAAATTTATAAAGGATGCGTTCTTGTCGACGCTACAAGGGGCATTGTGCATATAGGGGAAGTTATAGAAATGGTTTTGGATGCTTTTGAGCAAGTTGTCAAAGAAGGTCCGTTAGCAAGGGAGCCTGGGATTAAAATCAAAGTTAACTTATTAGACACTAAGTTGCATGAAGATGCTATTCATAGAGGTCCTGCACAGGTACTGCCTGCTGTCAGGGACGCTATCAAAGAAGCAATGAGGACTGCTAATGCTGTCATATTTGAACCTCTGCAAATCATTCAAATAGATTCCCCTGTTGAATTCATGGGGGAGATATCTAAATTAGTCCAAAACAAAAGAGGGCAATTGCAGAATATGGATCAACAAGGGGATCATTTAACTATTACAGCCAAACTTCCTGTAGCTGAAATATTTGGCTTTACCTCTGATTTAAGATCTGCTACTTCCGGGAAAGGAAGCCATTATTTAGTTGATCAAACTTTTGAAAAACTGCCTGAAACGCTGCAAGAAAAAGTTATAAAACAAATCAGGCAAAGAAAAGGATTAAGCTCTAATGCTTAAATATTTAAAATAAATTCAAAGAGAGTTCATCCCCCCTCAAAGAAATATTCAATAACATTTCTTATATCCCAAATATCAAACGGTTTTTCTACTATTCCCCCTAAATATTTCCCCATGTCTCTTTCAATTCTTGATTTTAGAAAACCAGACATTCCTATTATTCGAATATTTGGGTTTATTTCTTTTAAATATTCAGCTATTTCCCTCCTTCCTATCCCTTCTGAAATATAACCGAAGAATACTAAATCAACAAAAGCAATATCTCTATTTTTTAAATTTAATTCTGATGCATCTCTTTTTCAATATAAGGAAAATTAAGGAAGCCAACAGAGTATTCTTCAATGTGGAAATACACCTCTTTATTCAAAATTTTTTTAAAAAGAAAGGAATTTATTGGTTCATCATCTACAATTAATATTCTTAAATTAGATTTATCTACCATTTTATTAATTAAGGAATAGAAACATTTATAAACACTATCTGAATAAAAAGTTTATAATTAAAATCAATGGGGGTTGATTATTAAAATGGCTAAACAAAAACCACACATTAATCTAGTATTTATTGGTCATGTTGACCATGGTAAATCCACTACAATTGGCAGATTGTTATATGACACTAAAACCATAGATGAACAAGCAATAAGAAAATTAAGAGAAAAAGCGGAAGAATTAGGAAAAGGCGGATTTGAATTTGCTTTTGTTATGGATAATTTAAAAGAGGAAAGGGAGAGAGGAGTTACAATTGATTTGGCACATAAAAAATTTGTAACTGATAAGTATGAATTTACAATCATAGACGCTCCAGGGCATAAGGATTTTATTAAAAATATGATTACGGGAGCCTCACAGGCTGATGCAGGTATTTTAGTTGTTGCAGCTTCAGAAGGGGTAAAAGAGCAAACAAAAGAGCATATATGGTTAAGCAGAACGTTGGGTGTAGGTCAACTTGCAGTAGCTGTTAATAAGATGGATGCTGTTGATTACAATGAAGCTAAATTTAAAAAAGTCCAAGAAGAAGTAACTGCTGTTCTAAAAACTGCAGGATATAAACCCGACCAAATTAAATTTATACCTCTCAGCTCATTAAAAGGCGAAAATATAGTTAAAGAATCTGACAAGATGAAATGGTACAAAGGTCCAACTTTATTAGAATTATTAGACGAGTTTAAGACTCCTGAAAAACCAACGAATTTACCATTAAGATTACCTATACAAGATGTATATAATATTACAGGCATTGGGGTAGTTCCTGTCGGAAGAGTTGAAACAGGGATTATGAAAGTCGGTGATAAAGTTGTTATAGTGCCTGCAAGAGAAGGGATAGGCGTAACCGGTGAATGCAAGACTATTGAAATGCATCATGAACAAATACAACAAGCTGAACCCGGAGACAATGTCGGATTCTCCATAAGAGGGATTGGTAAAAAAGATATTGCAAGAGGAGATGTATTAGGTCATGTTGATAATATGCCAACAATAGCTAAGGAATTTACAGCACAAATTGTTGTACTAAACCATCCTACAGTTATTACTGTCGGCTATACACCTGTATTCCATGTACATACTGCACAGGTAGCATGCCAATTTGTTGAATTAATTAAGAAAATTGATCCTGCTTCAGGGCAGGTTATCAAGGAAAATCCAGATATGCTAAAGAATGGCGACGCAGCGATTGTTAAATTAAAGCCAAGCAAGCCTTTGGTTATAGAAAAACAGTCTCAAATTCCACAAATGGCAAGATTTGCCATAAGGGACGCAGGAAGAACTGTTGCAGCCGGCATGTGCATAGATGTAGTGAAGAAATAATTTTCTTCTTTTTTTAGTTAATTTTATAAACAGTGTTTTTCCTTTAGTATAAAATTAAAATGCAAAAAGCAAGAATAAAACTAGCAAGCAATAATATAGACGATTTGAATGAAATATGCAATCATATTAAAGAAATCGCTAAAAAAACAAAAGTTAAATTAATGGGGCCTATTCCTACACCAACAAAGAAATTAAAGGTCACAACAAGAAAATGCCCATGTGGCAGAGGAAAAGCAACCTGGGACAGATTCGAGATGAGAATTCATAAGAGATTAATAGACCTAAATGTTGATGAAAGAGCCTTAAGGCTGATTATGAGAGTTCAAATACCAGGGTCTGTTAATATCTCTATTGAAATATTAGAATAAAGATGGATGTTTATAATACAATACTCTCTGAAACTTTTCTTAATATTGTAGCTGCAATAATTATCCTGCTATTTGGGCTGATATTTGGGAGGTTTTTTAGCAAATTAATTAAAAAAATATTAAAAGAACTAGAGGTTGACAGAATATTAAAAAAACAAACAAAAAGAAAAATATTATTAGAAGATGGCATCAGCTCTATAATAAAGTATATTATCTATTTCATTGCTTTGATAATGGCATTAAACCAGATTGGATTAACCACAACCATATTATATATAGTACTAATTGTGATTTTAGTTTTATTGATAATATTTATTATATTAGCTGTTAAAGATTTCATACCTAATTTCATATCTGGATTATTTATATATAGAAAAAGAACAATAGAAGTTGGGGATAATATCAAGATCAGGGAGATAGAAGGGAAAGTTATTAATGTGAACCTGGTTGAAACAAAGATTAAAACCAAAACAGGGGATTTTGTTTATATTCCAAATTCAATGTTAAATAAGGAGCTGTTTGTTAAAAAGAAATGAGAATAATTACAGGCGGAACAGACAAGAAAAATCGGAGTTTAGTCGAGAATAAAACCGTTGATGTCCTGTTAAGCCCTGAGAAAGGAAGAACCAAAGATTTTATGAAATTCAGAAATTCCGGATTAAACCAGATTCTATGCAAGTTAGCTAATAAGAATAAAGTTGCTATAGGGTTTAATTTCGATGATTTGTTTGATAATAATAGGGTTAGCTTATTGGGTAAAATGATGCAAAATGTTAAGCTATGCAGAAAATACAAGGTTAAAATGGTAATATTCAGCAAGGATAGAAGTGAAAATGATTTGAAGAGCTTTGGGGCTGTTTTGGGGATGCACCCATCTGAAATTAATATAAAAAGATTTTTATAGTAGTTTTTGTTTATTATTGGTATTAAAAGAGGGGTGAATTATAATGAAAAAATCAGATAAACCATCTAGTTCTCATAAAGATGTAACTACAGAACTAATAGAGGTTAACTTAGCCTTACAAAAAAAAGAAGTGGAATTATTAAATAATATGAAGCAACTTATTGAGAGAATTGATAGGATGCTGAATGTTTTTGAAGATGCAAGCAAGCATATTATGGATGTTGGCGAAGACAAAAAGATAATGGAATTAACAGATAAATTAAATGATTTATTAGAACAGAATAAAACGATAGCTAAAGGTTTGTTAATGCTTGAGAAATACGTGAGGACCAAAACTCCTTCCATGATGTAAAATGGGGGACATTGAATTTTTAGTCAGTGATTTTAAAGAGAACGATAAAAAAGAGCTTCGTGAGATTGAAAAGCAAGTTAAATCCAAGCCCTTAAAGAATTATAAAGAAACTGTTTTCTTAAAAAGATTTGTTCTGGCTATGATGAAACAATATTATACCCCAAAGCACAAGGATATCAAAGACCTACAACACAAAATAAATGTTGCTATACCAAATATTCAATATATCATCCCGCATATAATGCCTAAACCTCCTGGAAGAGTGGACATAGGAAGCTTTATGCCCTCCGTGCCGAATAGATTGGATTTATTTGGGGGTGTTTCTTCACCTAAAGAAGAAATTAAAATGGATTTATATAAAAAAATATCAGACATCCCAAAGAAGATTTCAGAACCACACAATATGGAGGTTCCCAGACCTGTTGGTATTGAAGTTCCTAAACCAAACAGGCAGATAGAAGTTCCCAGACCTGTTTAATTTGCTAACCATTCCTCTTTTATTTTTTCTTCAAGAGGTCCAAAAATTTTTTGAATAGGGGGAATGATATCCTCTTTTTTAGACCATTTTTTTATATTCTTCATAAGATCATTAGATTCCCTTGCTTTCCTTGAAATAATCTCTTTAAAATTATATCCAGGAACCCAACCAGCATCCCCCCAAATATTGGTTAAAATAACGCTTTTCCCATTCTCATACGAGTTTATCTCTCCCAAAGGAAGGATCTTTTGCACTTTATTTGTTATTAGATAGGGCATTGGCAATTTAAGATTAAGAGAGCCAAATGATACTCTTTTTGGTGGACAAAAATGCAAACTATACTCCAAAGAGCTTATTCTAGCAGACACACTAAGAGAGGCGTAACCTATAATTGTTGATTTTAATGAATCTCCCCCGTCAGTAATTTTTTCAATTTCTGATATAATTCCTGAATAGGTTAATCCAATCTCCCCTATCTCTTCAGTTATCTCCCCTCTATATTCTGTTTTCATATCAACCGAGAAGAGGTTTATTTCCAAAGTATTTATAAGCATTCATATATTTTAAAATATATTTTATACATTAAAATTGATTTCTATTTGATCTATTCTCCAATTGGGTTTTATATCTAATTTTTCCTTAAAATACTCTTTGTTTTTAGACTGCAAATATCCCAAATAGCCTATCATAGCTGCATTGTCTCCTGCATACCCCAAAGGCACAGTATAAAATTTGGCTTTTCTTTCGTTGCACATAGTAGTCAGCATTTCTATTAATCTTTTATTTGCTGCCACACCCCCAATCAATAAAACCTCATTTTTATTTGTATGCGCCAATGCTCTTTCTGCTACTTCTGTTAACATTGCAAAACAGGTTTCCTGCAATGAAAAACATAAGTCTTCTTTCTTTATTCCTTTTCTATAATCATTAACCGCTTTTGTGATTATCCCTGAAAAGCTCAAGTCCATCCCTTTTACCACATAAGGCAATTCATGGTATTTCCCCTGCTTTGCTAATTGCTCTATTTTATGCCCTGAAGGAAATCCCAAACCAACATCCCTCCCAAACTTATCAAATGCATTTCCCATACCTATATCAAGGGTTTCTCCAAATATCCTGAAGAATTTATCTTCCAAGGAAATAATCTGGGTGTTTGCTCCTGAAACAAAAACATAAACTGGATTTTTTGCTTTTGTAAATAAATGCCCTATTAGTAAATGAGCTAAAATATGGTTAACTCCAATTAAAGGTATCTTATATTGTTTAGATAACTCCTTTGCAAAATTCATTCCTTGTATCAAAGAAGGTGCTAAACCCGGTCCCATTGAAAAAGAAATTAAATCCATATCTTTTATTTCTACTTTGGTTAAAACTTTTTTTAATAATTCTGGAAATATTTTCTTATGGTGTAATGCTGCTTCAGAAGGAATAATTCCTCCTTTTTCTGTTTGATACATATCTTTATAATCTGACAGTATTTTTCCTTTTGAATCTATTACGGAAATCCCTGCTGTATGCGCTGTGGATTCTATACCTAATATTTTCATAATATTTAAAATGAAAAAGATTATTTAAATCTTCTTTAAAATGTTCTTATTCAATTTAAACAGAAACAATAAACCTATTATAGCTATCACTCCTGTTATTATAAAAACAAACTCAAATCCAATTTTTGTAGCCAACAATGCACCTATTGCAGCTGTTAATGCAGTGCCTATTCCAACGCTTGAAGAATAAACAGACCATTGAAACCCTCTTTTTCCTTTTTCCAGATGAGAAGTAAATATGCTTGACCATGAAGGATATGCAAACGCTGCTCCGATACCATAAAAAAACTGTACTAGGAAAAGATGCCAAACCTCAGTTGAGAAGATATATCCAAAAGGAACCATGGCAATTAAACCAGTGCCCAACACCAACATCCATAGCCTATCCTTTGGGTTAAAAATATATGCAAAAAGAATCTGCAGAATAGAATGCGTTAAAAGAAAAATAGTGCTTGCTACGCCTGCAGCAAACAAAGTACCCCCAATTAGATTGTCCTTAATAAAAATAGCCAAGATAGGTCCTATTAATCCAAAACCCCCAAAAACAAAAATGTCAGATAAAATTAATATTTTTAATGTTTTGTCCAATTTACACCACTTTTTAAAATAATTTTAATTTAGAAGTATATAAAGCTTTTTAAATGATGGATATTTTAAAATAATTATGTATGATTTAATAATTATTGGAGCAGGACCTGGAGGCTTAACTGCGGCTATTTATGCAGCCAGGTATAAAATGAATGTTTTGGTGATAGCCAGCGGAATGGGCACTTTAGCTGATGCTCATTTAGTTGAAAACTGGCCTGGTGAACCGAAAATAAGCGGGATTAATTTGATGAAGAGAATGGAAGAGCATGTCAAATACTTTAAGGTTCCAATAAAAAGAGAAGAGGTCACTAAAATTGAAAAAAATAAAAATGGTTTTAAAATTTACACTAAAAAGGAAGATTATGAAAGTAAATCAATTATCTTGGCGATAGGCACAAAAAGAAGAAAATTAAATTTGCCTAATGAAGAAAAATATCTAGGAAGGGGGGTAACTTATTGCTACACCTGCGATGCCCCTTTGATGCATGATAAAACTGTCGCAGTTGTCGGAGGGGGGGATTCCGCATTCATGGCCACTATTTTGCTAAATGAATATGCTAAAAAAATTTCTGTTTTAATCAGGAGAGATAAAGCCAAAGCTCACCCTATATTAATTGAACAAGTCAAGAAGATTGAGAAAGCAGACATCATCTACAATGCAGACATTAAAGAGCTGAAAGGCTCTCCTTCATTAAAAAGCGTTATTCTAAACAACGGGAAAGAATTAAAAATAGATTTCCTATTTGTTGAAATAGGGTCTGTTCCTTCTTTGACTTTAGTTAAAAATCTTAAACTAGAAAATGAAAATGGCTTTATTAAGGTCAATAAACTAAAAGAAACCAATGTTAAAGGGGTTTTTGCAATAGGAGACATAACAAATACTGTGATGAGGCAGGGGATTACTGCTGCAGGTGATGGAGCTATTGCTGCATTTTCAGCTTATAAATATATCAAAGGAAATTGACTTTTGAGGATATGCCTGTAGCGTCATCTAAAGCGTTTTGTCTTTTAAAACAGTTCTTAGGAGTTCTGTGTAGAGGGGGCTTATCACATAGTTTTTATCAGCTACAAATGCCTCTTCAATTTCACCGGATGAAAAAGGATGCATTATAACAAATTTAGAGGGGGAATGTTCATTAGTATTCTTCATACTCAATTCAAGAACAAAATAATTATTATATTCATTGTCATGACAATGCTGATAAGTTGCAACCCCTGCTTTTTCCTTTTTATAAATCTTATCTTTAAAGAAATTAACAAGATGGTTCCCTTCTTCGTCTCTAACAGACTTTTCAAAATCAAGAGTATAAAATCTTGTTGAAAAAATCTTATGCCCTTTATTGTACATCTTTTTTGAGTGTTTAAAAAAATGCTCTTTTGAATTTTTTAAATTGATAGTCCTATCCCCTATTTCAAAAATATTGCATATAAAATTAAGGGTTTTCTCCACATCTATTTCAACCATTTCCTCAACTGTTAAACTTTCTGAGCAAGGCATATTTTAAGAAAGTATAAAAAGATATATAAACTTTATTAAAGGGGAGGGTTTATGGGTTTTGAAAACAAATTAAAAATACTGGAAGAAGCTTTCAAGTATGTTCGGGTGGATGAGAGAGTAAAAAAAATACTAAGCAAACCCCAGAGAATTTTAAAAGCCAATATCCCTTTAGAAAGAGACAATGGGGATTTCGAGATTTACGAGGGTTTTAGAGTGCAATATAATAATTTAAGGGGTCCAACCAAAGGAGGGATAAGATTTCATCCTGAAATTGACCTAGATGAAGTCACTTCCCTAGCTTTTTGGATGACATTCAAGTGTGCAGTTGTAAATCTTCCTTTCGGAGGAGGCAAAGGCGGCATTAGAGTAGACCCTAAAAATTTAAGTGAAAAGGAACTGGAAAGATTAAGCCGAAGCTATATTCAAAAATTCCATGATTTTATAGGTCCGGATAAGGACATACCTGCACCTGATGTTTACACTAATAGCCAAATAATGGATTGGATGGTTGATGAATATTCCAAATTAAGTGGAGTTTATACCCCTGCTGTAATAACTGGAAAATCAATTGAGAACAAAGGTTCTTTGGGAAGGGATGATGCAACATCCAAAGGAGCTTATTATATTTTATTAGAATTAATCAAAAAATTTGATTTGAAAAACCTTAAAGTTGCTATACAGGGTTATGGAAATGCCGGTTACAACACTGCCAAATTTTTATTTAAAGATGGAATAAAAATAGTTGCTATAAGCGACTCTCAAGGGGGTGTTTACAGCGAGCATGGTTTAGACCCAGAAGAAGTTTTAGAATTCAAGAAAGAAAATAAAACGGTTTTAGGCTATAAAAATTTGAAGAAAATAAGCAATGAAGAATTGTTAGAATTAGATGTGGATATTTTAATACCCTGTGCTTTATCTGATCAGATTACTTTAAAGAATGCTGATAAAATCAAAGCAAAATATATTTTGGAGCTAGCTAATGGTCCTGTTAGTCCAGAGGCTGATGAAATTTTAAATAAGAAAAGAATAATTGTAGCCCCTGATATTTTAACTAATGCAGGAGGGGTGATTGTATCCTATTTTGAGTGGCTTCAGAACAAAGAAAATAAATACTGGAATAAAGAAAAAGTTTATTCAGAATTAAGAGAAATTATGATTAAGGAGTTTGATAATATCCTTAGAATAAGCGAAAATAAAAAAACCAGCCTAAGATTAGCTGCTTATATCCTGGCTTTAGAAAGATTGAATGATGCTATTTAATTTTAGCTGCTAATTCTCTTGTAAACTTCTCTATTTTTCTTATCTCTTTTTCATCAGTCTCCAAAAGATATGGCTTTGCATTACCATCCTTTTTTGGGTTTCTCAAGGGGATGTCAGGTTTTGCTATCTCTTTCTTTTTGGATTTTTCTAATAAGAAGGAAATAGTTTCTTCGTGTTTTTGTCTTTCATTCATAAAATAATTAATATGGAAGAATATATAAAATTATTGTTTTAAAAAAATAAAGAAAAGAAGAAATTTATTTCTTCTTTTTAGCTTTTTTCTTTTTTGCCATAATTATCACCCCTTTTTGATTGATTAGAATTAATTATTTAAAACCACTTATCATATATAAATGTTTTTGTTTTTTATTTTACCGATGGAAATTAATCAAAATCATTTAAGATAATAAGGAGATAATTTCAGATAATTTTACATTAATTTTAATTTTGATGTTATCCTGTTTATTTTTTCCTCATCGTCGGGACCTATTGCCAAGCATGTAATCGTTGCTTTTTTAAAAAAAGTCTTTCCTGCATCTTTTATTAAAGAAGAAACTAATTTTTCTTTCTTTGCTAATCTGTTATAATGCAACAATTCTTTTTTATCATTAACTTTTAAAATAATCTTTTTCATGCCCTCTTGTTTCCACCTTTCCAGCTTTTCCTTGGGTGTTTGCAAAACAGCTTCGACGGAAGCGTGACTAACTTGAGAGCTCATTTTCCCCCTTTCCATTTTTAAATCTTGCCTGACTAGAACAGCCTGTTTCATAGAAGTAAAATATTTTTTTTGGTTTTAATAGTTTTCTATTATGATAATTTTATAAATAATCTGTTTTTTTATTATATATGCAATATTTAAAATTAAAATATGATAAGAGAAAGAATGAGATAAAATCAAGATTAAATGAGTTTTCAAATAACAAGGATATATTCTATGAATTATGCTTCTGCATATTAACCCCACAATCCAATGCTAAGAAATGCTGGGATGCTGTTTTAGAATTAAAGGGGAGAGACTTCAAAAATAAAGATTTCAAAGTTGAGAATATCCTAAAAAGCAAAACAAGATTTTATAAAAATAAGAGCAAGTATCTATATGAGATTAAGAAAAAATTCAAAGATTTAAAATTTGACAGGGATTTTTTAGCTGATAACATCAAAGGATTAAGCTATAAAGAAGCAAGCCATTATTTGAGGAACATAGGCTATAGAAATTTTGCTATTTTAGACAGGCATATTTTAAAAAATTTAGCCAGGTTAAAAGTCATTGATGAAGTTCCTAAAATTTTAAACAAGAGGAAATATATGGAGATAGAAGAAAAATTCAAGGAATTTTCAAAAAAAATCGGAATTGAAATGGACGAGCTGGATTTGTTATTCTGGAGTATGGAGAATGGCGAAGTTTTCAAATAAAATCATTGAAATTTTAAAAGAAACAAATAAGAAGTCTATGCTTGGTGAATTTAGCAAAAAGAATCCTTACTATATTTTAATCTCTACAATATTAAGCCAGAGAAATAAAGACGAAAGCACAGTTCAAGCTACTAAAAATTTATTTAAGAAATATGACAATATTAATCAAATAGCTAATGCCCCCTTGGGGGATATTAAAAGATTAATCAAGAAATCTGGATTTTATAATGTTAAAGCCAAAAGAATTAAAGAAGTTTCTAGAATTATATTAAATAGATATAATGGAAAAGTTCCTTCTGATATAGACAAACTAATTGAATTGCCTGGTGTTGGAAGAAAAACAGCTAATTGTGTTTTGGTTTATGCATATAAAAAACCTGCAATTCCCTGTGATACGCATGTTCATAAAATAAGCAACAGGCTTGGATGGGTTAAAACTAAAACCCCAGAGCAGACTGAAATAGAACTAATGAAGATTGTTCCTAAAAAATACTGGATTGACATTAATGAACTCTTTGTTTTACATGGACAAAATACTTGCAGACATATCAGTCCTTTCTGCGGTAAATGTAAAATAATAAAATATTGCAAAAAGATTGGCGTTGAGAAATTTAGGTAATCAATGTTTTTTTACTATTCCAAATTTAAATAAAAATAAACTACCTTCTACCTTTCTCTATCTTACCTTTTAACAAAGCATTTAGACTCTGATCATTAACCTTGATAACCTGCCATCGAATTCCAGGGATATCCCCCTTAGCTCTACCCATTTTTCCGCCTATGCATTCTATCATTACTTCATCGTGTTCATTGATAAGTTTAATTGCATTATAGCCTGGGACAAATGCAGCTACCTTTTTTCCATTCTTAATCAACTGGACTTTTACAATTTTTCTCATAGCAGAATTAGGCTGCTTGGCTTCCCTTTGTGATTTTTCCAGAACAATGGCTTTTGCTTGGGATGCTCCTTTTAAAGGATCTGCTTTTTCTCTTAATTTTAAAGTTTTTTTGACATATTTTCTATCTTTCCATCTAAATTTTTTTCTTCTTTCCTTTAATTTTTTACCAGCATTTAATCCACGCGATTTTTTTCCCATTTTATATTTTTATTTCAATATCCCTAAAATAATAGTTGAATATCTTTTTTAAGTCCTTTAAGTTTTGTTGGTTTCTCCCTATTAATAAACCTTTGGTTTTTGTGTCTGCCTGGAATTCAATTGTATTCTCCTCTAATTTCAACTCTGCCTTTACAGGGTAAATAAGATTTTTCATGAATATCAGCGGATTTGGATTGAATTCAACTATTTTTATCCTCAACTTCATTAAATTAGCCAGTTTTTTAACGTTTACCCCATTTTTACCTATTGCCTTTCCTATTTCCCCAAAATCAACTATAAAAGTCATAATATTATTGTTGAAACAGCATTTAACCTTTGCCCTGGTTATTTTTTCAAAGAAATTTATATTTTGTATTGTGTCTTTATCTAGATTCATCTTAAAAGCTCAGAACTGAAACGCTGAATTGTTTTTTACATATTAATCCAAGTTCTTCATTGTTTTCCTTCAACTGCACCAATTTAACATTGAACAACTTTGTATAATGTTCTATATCCTCTTTTATATCCTGCTTAACATTTGAAGCAAGATAAATTCTTTTTAACTTGCCTAATTTTAAATTTTTTAGAGTCCTATCCGCACCTATAATTACTTTTTTCTCCTTTACAGCTTCTTTCAATAATTTCATAGTTTTCTTTGAAATTTCCTGGTTTTTAAATTTATTGTTTTATTGAACTTTAAATTTAAAGTCACCTATAATATAATCTCGGAATTCCTGTTCTATTCTCCCAAATATTTGGAGGGATTGATTTTTAGTGCAACGATGCTTGAAGAGCAAAAAATCAAAGTAATTTCAGGGGCGTATTCAATCAAGCGAACACAGTGAGCCATCAAGAATAAGTATTAAGGGGGACATTTCGTTTCGTTGTTATTTACTTTATTATGACTTTATTGATGTTTTTGAAGAAGAATGATGCGTTGTCTAATGATTCTTTTGCTGGTTCTTTATTGGCTTGCGGAAGTTTTTGGTAGGTGAATTCTCCCCGCTTTCTTTTTTCTATGGAGAATATTCCTAAAAGCTCTTCTGCTCTGACTATCATTTTCTTATAGATTTTGAGCAGTTCAACATTTAGGTTTCCGGTTTCAACAAGATATTTTTCAAAAGCCAAGATAGTCTTTTTATGGACTTCAGGCACGTCTGTTTTGATCCCTTCCTTTATCAAAATAGCTTTGGCTGAATAAAATATGCAGTAATAGGAGTGGCTGATTACTGTGCTGTAGAATGTGAAGTTCTTTTCAAGCTTGAATTGTTCTTTTTGAAGTGTTTCGTTGCTTGATATTTCAAAAAGCATCTGGGCAGCAAC
>Ga0210057_1000876_pt1 | contig 48300 bp, 51 predicted proteins | sample CryGeyCG2114_010_2_FD_183968 | JGI IMG/M metagenome (GOLD analysis project Ga0210057, IMG submission 183968) | Groundwater microbial communities from aquifer - Crystal Geyser CG10_big_fil_rev_8/21/14_0.10 (SPAdes) (version 2) | ecosystem: Environmental > Aquatic > Deep subsurface > Groundwater ...
AGCCATCAGACCTTGTCATAAAAACACCGTTGCCCGCCGTGGAGCTAAAGGTCAAATCGGTGGTGAATCTTCCGTTTCCCGTGACATCGAGGTCATAGGCGGGAAAGAGAGTCTTGATACCGACTCGGTCAAGCCCAGCATCAACAAAAATCGCACTATTGCTATTATTAGACTGTACCCTAAAATCAGTATCCTTAGAAGAATCATTAAAGACCGCTTCGGTCGGTGACATTTTCAATCTTTCGAAACCTTCCGCCTCGAAGATCAGCTCAAAGTTAGCATGATCATACTTAATGACACCGGCCACATTTAAACCAGTATCACCGAAAGCGATAGTGGCGTCACCACCAAGAAAAGATAAACCGGGAGAAGTGCCGCTAATCACCACTTCGTCAGCCAGCGTTGAAGGCGTGATACCGTTGTCAGTGGAAACAATATGCAGCTTGCCGGTTGGTGTCGTCGTGCCAATCCCCACGTTGCCGGAGGTTGGAGCCAAAATGATATTATTAAACCCTGATTGGCTGCCCTGTATTTCCAGACCTCCCGTGGTGGCGTTACGGTTAAAGTTATAATAATTTCCCCCCGTTGACCCAATTCGCAACAGTTCTCCCGTGGAATTTATAATATGTAATTTAGCTCCCGGGGTTGTCGTGCCAATCCCCACATTGCCCGTCGAATCCACCGTTAAACCGTTCACCGAGCCATTGTTGGGCAAAAGTTGGATGGCATTTCCCCCGATAGACCGGATTGAGGTGGAATTGGCCAAGATGTAGCCGGAGGTGGAAGGCGGAACCGAAAGAACCCGAATACTGGAGCCATCAGACCTTGTCATAAAAACACCGTTGCCCACCGTGGAGCTAAAGGTCAAATCGGTGGTGAATCTTCCATTTCCCGTGACATCGAGGTTGTAGGTGGGAGCGACATTGCCAATGCCCACGTTCCCAGTTAGATAAGTTTCCCCCGAAACCGAGAGAGCGGTCGAAGAAGCGGTGGCAAGAGTAGTGTGACCAACCACCGTCAAGGTCGAGGGCAAATAAACCGGCACCGTGGTGGAAGGGGTTAAGCTCCCCGACGACATCATCCAATCGTTAACGCCGGAGGAACTCAAATTCAACATCGACTTTAAGGTGGAAGTAGAAACCATCTCCGGCACGCCGGTGGAGTCGGTTGAGCGACCAATAAAAGTGCCGTAGTTCAAGTTGGCCATCTTAGATAAAGTCACAGCACCCGAAGCGATTGTCGCGGCCGCCGACCCTGGGCCGGAGGCCGTCACCTCGCCGGTCAGAGCGGTGATATAATTACCCGCCGCTTGTTTGCTGTTGAAAGTATTCCAGTCGGTGGCGCTAAGCGTGCCGGTGGCGGCCGTGCCGGCTAACGCTAAAGTCAAGACTTGACCATCAAGAGTAAGTCCATTAATTGAATTCGCCAAAGTCACATCGCCCGAGTTGGTGCCGGAGAGATTGGCGCCGGCGATAGTGCTGGTGGCCAAGAGAGCCGCTAAGGTTAAGTTGCCGGAGAGGTAAGCATTACCCGCCACTTCCAACGCGGTTGAGGGCGAAGAAGTTGCCACGCCAACCTGACCTTCAGCATCTACCAACAACTTCACAATGTCTGATTTGCGCACCGACAAGACCGCGCCGCTGCCGGTTTGGTTGAGAGTCAAAACGGTTTGCGCGGAAGTGGTGGCGATGGTGCTGGTGGCATTGTTCAAAACGAATTCATCAATGAAGTGTCCGTTGAGTTGCTCGGCCACAATCGCCGCCGGCACCGCGCCGATCAGTTTGCGTGGCGACATCTCGCTGTCGGCGTTGACCTGCACGCTCAAGTAAAGCGGTTGATTAAGATCAACGCCATCCAAGGTCGTCACCGAACCGAGCGAGACACTGAAGAGGCCGTTGGTCGTGGTCGCGTTTTGGACCTCGGTCCAGATCGGCGTTCCGCCCGTCAAGGCGGTGTAGAGACGGAAAGTAAATTGGTAACTGGCATCGGCCACCGCTTGCCCGGTAGAAGCGCTCCTCATCTTGCCTTGATAATTGATCTGTTTGGTAAAGTCAGCCAAGCGCAAACCCGCCGGCAAGAATCGGTAAAGCTGTCGCAAATCCAGATTAGAAGAGAGCGCCAGAGCGCCGGTAAAAATCAGGGCCAGAGCCAAAAGAAGACCGATCGAAAGGTGTCGCTTTTTCCGTCCGACCGGGGCCGGCAGAGCCAACACGGAAGCGTCGGCGACCGGCGGGACAACCGGAAGCATCAAGTTCTTATCCTTCGGAATTTTGCCAATTTGATTGAGATAATCAATCAAAGATTGACGCTCCACCAACCAGCTCTTCCCCACCCGTCTGGCGGTCAACTTTTTATCGCGAATAAGCTGGCCGACATAGTCTTGATGGTATCCGGCGTGCTTCGCGGCTTCTTTAAGTGTCAGAAAATCTGGCATTAACTAAAATTTTTTAAAAATCCTTATTTTGCTTGAGATCTCGGATATCCGAGGCAACTTCTCGTGACCGAATTATACCAAAAAATCGACTTAAGAGTTTAAGTCGACCAGAGCAATGTGTGCATAACTGTCCAAACTACAAAGCCAAGACCGTGATGGTGGTCGTGGCCAAATAAGTGCCCTCCGGTTGAACTCGGTTGGCGCCGATTCCGGCCGAGAACTTGAGGGTGGTGGTGGCGCCGGCAAGAGGCGTGCGGAAGCCTCGATAAGAAACGGTTTTGGCGGTGGTGGTCAAACCGTCCCAGCAACTATTAGGAGAATCGGAGCCGCTCTCGATATTGCATAATCCGGAACCATCGTCACGAAAACGATCTACCAAATCCTCTCCTTCCGGAGTAAAAGCAAAGACCGATTCACCCACGGGTAAAACAAAATTGTAATCCGGCGCCGCGCCGGCCGGCGCGTAGTCCCCAATCGAATCAATCTCTGATTGCATCGAGGGAGTGGCGGAAGATTCGATCGAGAGTGTGTAGCCGGCCGAATTGTCTGTGAGAACGGAGATCTCGGTGGCGCCGGTTGAGGTGCCGCCGGAAATTCCTCCTAGGTCTGGTGATAAAACAATATTTTGAATCGAAACACTGATTGAGAGATCTGACTCTTCCATCTGACGATAACCGGCGGCGATAGCGAAGTTGGTGCTGGTAGAATCACCAATGGCAATTTCGCCGATCGTGTCCATCAACTGATAATCACCGAAGGTTGAGTTATCGATACCGCTTGAATTGATGCTGTCGCTGTCAATTTTGTAAGTCCCTCCGGTCATCGCGGCAAAAGCCAGAGGCGAAACAAGAATCGTCGAAACAAAAAAGATTGAAGAAATGAGAAATGAGAAAGAAAATTTTTTCATCAACTGTTTCATTTTATTTTCCCATTATTCCACATAAACATCCTCGGTCAAAACTCCCTTCGGCCAATCCGTCACCGGCGAGGTCCAAACTTTTTGGTAAGAACCGTCGGGACGTTTCTCTTCAACGGTTAAGCGATAGAGACCAGGACGAACCAGGAGCCAAAACCGGCCCAAGCGATCGGCCGCCACCGACTTGATCAACTGGTCGCCGTCGGGGAGCCAGACTTTGATCAGAGCGAAGGGCAAGGGGTCTAGAGTGGCGCGCCGGCGAACGACTTTGGGTTTGCGTTTGACGCGCCAGTAGCGGTCCAGTAGCCAGACCACGCCGTAGAGGGTGATGAAGAGGGCGTTCCAGGCGGAGGGATAGAGGAAGAAGGAGTAGAGAGAGAAACCGAGACCGGCGAAGAAAACCAGCTTCCAGAAACGGGCCAGCCAGAGATCGCGGCGACGATAGAAGCGGAAGAAGTCGGTTTGGGTTTTGACGAATTCGTTCCAGTCGAAGTCCAAAGGATCCATCGGGATGTTTAAGTTGACCACTTCGACTCCTTGAGTGGTGATCGCTTCGCCGAAATAGAGGTTGGCGTAGAGTTCGTCGGCCGGTTGGCCCTTGAGTCGTTCCGAGGGAAAACGGTAGTGGGTCTTTTGGGCGGTGAGATAATAGGTGCCGGCCGGCAAGAGGAAGCCGAAGCGGCCATCAAGGTCGGTGATGGCGGAAGCCAGATCTTTGGCGTTGTTCAAGTCAGTCTTCACCGTCACGTAGGCCGGATCCAAGGGTCGTTTGGTCACCGAATCATAGACCGTGCCCCAGGGTTTGCGCCGACGACGACCGAAGAGGTAGGGTAGGGTGCGGAAGAGAATGATCAAGCCGTCATAGACCGTGGGCAGAAAGCCGACGGAGAGGCCCACGGCAACGGCCGGCGGGGCCACTCGTTCCAGGGTGGCCAAGGAGAACAGGGCGCCAGAGTCAATCAAGAAACGACCTTGAAGGTGACTAGTGGTTTGCCGGTCATAATCGATGACATAGAGATCGAACTGGTAGGTGCCTAAGCGAGCCAAGGGCGCCAAGGTGGCTTCGTAAGTCTTGGTTTGGGGATTGAAGGCCAGCAAGAAGGAGAAAGTGGCGCCATCGTCAGCCGTGAGAGTGACCCCTAAAGTTTTGAGACCAAGGGGGGCTTGGGTGGGATTGAAGCGGATGGTGAGGGGAAGATCGCCGCGGAGACGGACTTCATTTCGTTGATTGAAGGTCTGATCGCGACGACCCGGTTGAGCGAAGCGCAGGAGCCAGGCTTCCGATTCCGGTTTGATCAAGGGCAAGACCGGAGAGAGTGTTTCTTGGGTGAAGGGCGAGGGAGTGATGGCGGCAGTGGTCGGACCGGGACCCAAGGTTGGCGCCACTCCCCTCTCATAGCGACAAGAGTTGTCGTGGAAGGTGGCCGCGGGATTGAAGTTGGTGGCAACCGGGTCCAGACAGCCGGGGATAACAGCGGGAAGATCTTCTTCCTCCTCCCCTTCTTCTTCCTTTTGAGGCGGGGCGGGGGTTTGAGCGGTGGCGGCCAGACCGGAAGAATGCTGATCATTGACGATCACGAAGAGCACGTAGCGGTACAGAGTGTTTGGTTGAAGATTTAGCCGGTCAAGGTGAGCTTCACCCGAACCTTGGTAGACCGTCAGCCCGTCGGCGGGATTGGCGGCCAAGCGATCGGTGCGGCGCACGATGACAATTTGATCGAATGTTTGGGGATTGGTCCAAGCCAGATTGATCGCTTGGGTGGTGGTGGCGTAGACCGCGGTGAAGGTGAGGGCGTTGGTCACTGTCGGCGTGGTGGTCGCTGACGGTCCTCCTTGACCGCCACCGACAGGAAAGACACAACTGCCGTCGTCGGTTGTCGCTAAGGGATCATAGTTGGTCGCCGACGAGTCGGTGCAGCCGAGCACCGGTTCCGCGGCCGCTTGGGTTGAATCCAGGTAACGATAACCGGCGGCCAGATTAGCCCCAAAACCCAAAAACAATCCGGAAATTTCGCCCAAAGTCGAAGTCGTCCGATAGTTAGTGGAAGTAGCCAGATCCACGCCGCCCGAGTTGAGACTGTCGCGCTCCAAGCGATAATTGGAACTGGAAGCCACGTAAGCAAGGGTGGAATCAGCGCCAAGAAAGATGACGATTAAAGCCAAAAACCAAAAATAGATTTTTTTCGACGCGAGAAAATCAGTGATCATGATTATTGGGCCGGAGTCAAAACAAAAACATAGTCGGCACCGCGACGACCATCGCGAAAAATCGGCGTAATTACCCCGGAAGAACTGCCCGTATCGAAGCGCACATCCACTTGATCGGCAAACAAGCGTTGGAGATTGATCTTGATCGATTCATCCTGAGTCGTCGAGCCGGTTGAAGGCACGGCCACCAAACCAAAGCGGTCTTTTGGAGTGGTGGTGGCCACCTGTTCCAGTTCGAGAAGAATCTCTCGCTTAATTTGGGCCAGCAATTCCGGCGACACGGCCGGCGTCGGGGCGGAACCGAAAAATCGAGCGGCATCAGACACCACTCGGGACCAGAGAGTCGGAAAGAAGCTCCCGACTTTCTTGAGCGTCTCAACAGAACGATCATACAAGGGTTCAAGGAAAGACAGATTGGCCGGCAAGGACACCGAGAGCACCGGCTCGTACCGAGCCAAGACCGAAGCCGAGGCGAAGGGATCAGCCTGCGCCAAACGAGTCTCCAGTCGGTTGATCATCACCGAACCGAATTGCACGCCAGCCAGAAACATCACCGCCCAAACAAACACTGCCGCCGGCAACGTTAAGTTGGGCCGAGGTCTGACCGAACGCCGTTTCGACAAGCGAAGCGCCTTAAACTTGAAGTAGCCAAGGGAGTGGTCGCGAAAATTTTTTTGGGTCATTAGTGTTTATCTCATCATATAACTTTGCCCCTCTTTTGGGAAGTCAGAATTCCGTTGTGGATAAGCCGAAAAGTGGTTATACTCTGACTAATCAACCCGATGATGAAAATAGTGACTGTCATCCCCCTCAAGAAGAACATCTGGCGAGACAACTTGTCTTATTTTACCGCTCAAGACGTGCCGCTCGGATCCCTTGTCACCGTACCCAACCGAAACGGACAAATGGACGCTTTAGTTATCGACAGTCGGCCGGTTAACGACCTTAAAAGCGAGTTGAAAACCGCCGCTTGGCAGTGGAAAAAATTAACCCGCGTGAAAAAACCGGCTTACCTGTCGCCCGAATTCATCAAGGCCGTTCAAATTGTTTCCGAATACTTCGCCGGGAGCGAAAGCGCCGTGGCCAAGTCGGCCTTGCCTCAAGCCGTTTTAGACGACTTGCCGGAAATCAAAACAAAATTGGTCAATCAAGGCGAGCCCGTTTTGGCCGAAGTGATGGCGCTCCAAGAAGGTCCGGAAGAACGGTTGGCCCGCTACAAAAGTTTGATCCGCGAAGCCTTCGCTAAAAAACAATCCGTTTATTTTTGTCTGCCAACCGAAGCCGCTTTAGACCGGCTGGCCGAACCGTTGGCGCGCGGAATTGAGAATTACACCCTGATCGGTCACGGCGGTTTAAACAAACGCGAACAAGTTGAGTTTTGGCGTCGCGCCTTGACCATCGAACACCCGGTCTTAATCATCGCCACTCCTCTTTTCTTCGCCTTGCCGCGACCGGATCTGGCCACGATTGTGATCGAAGAAGAGAGTTCGCCAGCTTACAAAATGGCGGTCCGGCCGTTTCTCGATTGGCGATTGTTTGCCGAAGAATTGGCTCGTCAGAAAAAAATCCGTCTGATTCTGGGCGACCAGGCCCTGCGCAGCGAAACCGTCTACCGTTTGGGCGTGGGCGAAATCTCGGCCTTGGGCACGCTCAAATATCGTCTTAACTCAACCGCCACCAGCCAAATTATTGATGAACGAAAGTCCGTTCCGCAAAATTTCGCCGCCTTGGACCAACGCACCATCGACAGTTTGGAAAACGCGCTCGACCGACAAGAAAAATTTTTTATCTACGTGAATCGACGAGGCTTAACGCCAATCACGCTCTGTCGCGACTGCGGCACGGTGATGGCTTGCGAAGTGTGTCATTCGCCTCTGGCGATTCATAAAACGGCGCGTCACAAAAAAGCGCCGGCGGGCGAGCGAATTTTTATCTGCCACAAGTGCGGTCAAGTCGTTGAGATTGAAGATCGTTGCGCCAATTGCCAGGGCGAACGATTAACGCTCTTGGGCTCCGGCACCGAGAAGGTGCTGGAAGAAATCGCCACCCTCTTCCCCGCGGCCGAAGCGTTGCAACTTGATTCCGATACGGCAAAAACAACCAAACGCGCCAAAGAAATCGCCAAACGTTTCGCTCACACTCCGGGCGCGATTATGGTCGGCACCGAACTGGCCCTGAACCATCTCGTTGGTCCGATTGATCACGTGGCCGCCGTTGGTCTGGACGCCTTCTTGTCTCGTCCCGATTGGCGGGCCGGAGAAAAACTCTTCCAAACTCTGTTGCGCCTCAAACGTTTGGCCGGCAAGAACTTTCTCCTCCAGACTCGCCAACCGGAAGAAAAAATTTTCTCTTATCTCTCAACCGGTAACCTGATCGACTTCTACCGCGACGAAATTGCCGACCGCAAAACTCTGGGTTATCCGCCGTTTAAAGTCTTGATCAAAATTTCTCTGGCCGGCAAGCCGGCGGAGATCAGTCGCGAGATGAAGAAATTGTCCGAATGGTTGGCCCCGTGGGAACCTTTGGTTTACCCCGGTTTGACTAAAAACATTTTGGGTTTGCCGATTTTGAATTTGCTCTTGCGCCTGCCTGGCCGGCAGGCAGGCCTGACGGATGGCCAGGCGAAAAGCAAAGAAAAAACCTGGCCCCTGCCGGACGTGGTAAAAATTTTGAAGAGTCTGCCGCCCAATTTTATCGTGGAAGTGGATCCGCCAAGTGTCTTGTAAGAGTTGGTAATTTTGACATAATATTGTAAATTGAAAGAAATGGTAAAAATCGTCAACAAAAACCACCCCGCTCTGCGAGCGCCGGCCCAACCGGTGAATCCTTCGTGGTTCGGCAGCGCCAAACTGAAGAAAGTGGTCACCGACATGAGTCGGGCCTTGGCTACGCAAAAAGACGGCGTGGCTTTGGCCGCGCCCCAGATCGGTTTGTCTTTGCAAATTTTCGTCGTCTCCGGAAGAATCTTGTCGACAACGAAAGATGATCCCCAGACCGCCCCGGCGTCCGACTTGGTTTTTATCAATCCCAAGATCACTCGCCTGTCCAAAACCAAACAGGATATGGAAGAAGGTTGCCTGTCGGTGCGTTGGTTCTACGGCCAAGTCCGCCGCGCCACCAAAGCCACCATCGAAGCGCACAATCTCGATGGTAAAAAGTTTTCCTATTCCGGTTCCGGTTTGATGGCCCAAATTTTCCAACACGAAACCGACCACCTAAACGGCGTTCTCTTTACCGACAAAGCCAAGAAACTGCGCCAACTAAAACCGGTCAGGGCAAAACACGCTTCATGAAATTCGTTTTCTTCGGCACCGATGAATTCAGCGTCAAAGTTTTGACGATTTTGGCGACTCATAACCTCTTCCCCAAACTCATTGTCACCGCGCCCGACCGACCTCAAGGTCGGAAATTGATTCTGACCCCGCCACCGGTCAAAGTTTGGGCCGAAGCCCGCCAGCTCCAAATCTTCCAGCCCGGCTCGCTTAAAAAAACCGAAGCGCTCCCGACCTTGGTTGAAACCGGCCAAACGGCCGATTTCGCCCTGGTCGCCTCTTACGGGAAAATCATCCCCGAAAATATTTTGACTTTGCCGGCCCAAGACACGCTCAATATTCACCCGTCGCTCTTGCCCGTTTATCGCGGTCCCTCCCCCTTGGAAACGGCAATCTTGGACGGCGCGACCGAAACCGGCGTCACCGTCATCAAACTGGACGCCGAGATGGATCACGGACCGATCTTGGCCCAAAAGAAAACCCCGCTGGGCCAACAAGAAGATTTCCCGACTCTCCGCGATCGGCTGGCCGTTTTGGGCGCCGAATTATTGCTTAAAATATTACCGGATTACCTGTCGGGTCAACTGAAACCGCAAGAGCAAAATCATGCTGAAGCCACTTATACCAAAAAATTCACTAAAGCCGATGGTCGGCTCGATCCGGCCGCCACGGCTCAAGAAAATTACCGCAAGATTCTCGCCTTCAACCCTTGGCCGGGCGCTTATCTCGAAGAGGGCGGCGAGAGAATCGTGATTAAGCGTGCCCACCTGGAAGACAACCGATTGATCTACGACCGCGTCGTGCCGGCCGATCGCCGCGAGATGAGCTGGGAGGATTACTTGAGAGGCCGAACCGAGACTTAATCGCCGGGCCGGAAGAAATTTTTGATCCGCCGGGCGCCGCGGCGGAAGAGCGTGTTTTTGCGTTTCTCGCGATTGCGCACCAAGGCGGCCAAACCGTCTTTCATCTTATCGATGGCGGCGTAGAGATCGGCTTCTTCGTTGACTTGCCGCGCCGCCCGACCGGAGAGATAGAGATTGGCTTCGGCAAAAAACCAGTCGCCGGTTTTGTGATGCTTGGTGCGTTTGCCAATTTCCACGTCGGCGTAAACGTCCTCGTAACCGCCGACAAACTTATCAAGCATTGACATCTTATCGTCGACGTAAGCTTTGAGCGCCGCCGTTAATTCAACTCCAGTCGCTTTGATATTAGTCCTCATAATTATTTATGGTGCATTTATCGAACCATTTTATTAATCTGATAAAACTAATAATATCGACGTGTTTCCGATTCTATTCTAACATAAGATCGAAAATTTTGCTCGGACTATGGTGGCCGGAGACCAACTTGACCTTGGCGACCGGCCGGCCAAAATGAGACGCCAATAACCCCGCCACGGCGCGATTGGCGAGGTTGTGTTTGGCTGGCGCTTTGACCGTCGCCGCGAAAGTAGCGGATGCGATTTCTTTCAATTGGTCGCGTTTGGCGCCGGGAGTGACTTTAACCTTGAGATACAACTTATTTGATGCCGTAACGCAGAATCACCGAGGCGGTCACCTCTTGACTGCCGGGTTCAATGGCAGGAGCCGGCGCGGCTTTGATCGCCAGCATCTCGCGGCCATCGCCACCCATGCCGAAGGTGTCGGTAGCGCCATAATAAGGCGTGTAGGCATCTTCGATCGACAGTAGTTTACCCAAACGGATGCCGGCCGTATCGGCCAACGACTTGGCCTTCACTTGCGCTCGTTTGATCGCCTCCCCCTTCACTTCGCCCAGCAAAGCGTCGCGATCGTCGATGGTAAAGCGCAGTTGCGAGACGCCATTGGCACCGCTCTCCACCACGCCGGCCAACAAGCCGCCCAAGACGGTGAAGTCACGAACTTTTACCACTCCGCTCTGGCGAAGGCTGTAACCGATAATTTCGGCTGGCGGACAGATCGAGACACCAGTGCCGTCAAATCGACAATTGATATTTTGGTAACGAGGCGAGAGGTTATAACTGGTGGTGCGGACATCTTCATCGTCAATCTTATTTTTTTTCAAAAAAGCGATAATCTCGTTCATCTTCTTGGTGTTTTGGGTTTGTAAAGCCACCAGATCCTTTCCCCCTTCAGTGGTCACGCTAAAGTCAAACTCGGCCACGTTGGGTACCACGGAAATCTTTGCCTCGCCGGTGACGCTGAAACTGCGCATCATCATGGAGTCGGCGTAAGTGCTGGTATAAGACCAACAACCATAAGCCAACGCCAACAGGGCGATGATACCGGCCAAATACAACCAACTCTTGAGTTTGTCTTGATTCATTTTTTTGTGATTAATTTATATTTATTGATAATTAGGGTCATTATAGCACAAAATCTCCTGTCGCAAAACTGTTCAACATCGGATGTTGAACAAATCTGGCATCCCAAACCGTGCACGGTCGTGCACGGTTTGGGATGCCAGAAGATTACCTCTTTAGTTTAATTACCTGTTTAGTTTAGACGAGAGAGAGTGGCTAAATTGAAAGAACTTAGGTAAAATAAAACCATGGTCAAGATTGAAAAAATAGAAGCGAGAGAAATTTTGGACTCGCGGGGAAATCCGACGATCGAAGCAGAGGTGATTTTAGCGGGAGCAATTGAGGGAAAAAGTCCTGCCATCGCGGGACGGGCGGCCGTGCCCTCCGGCGCTTCCACCGGTGTTCATGAGGCGAGGGAACTGCGCGACGGCGATCCGGATTATCATCAAGGTTTAGGAGTGTCCCGGGCCATCGCCAATGTCAACGTGGAGCTTGCCGGCGCCCTCGTTGGTCGCGAATTTGACCAGGCTAAACTCGACGAAACGATGATTGATCTGGACGGCACGGCCAACAAAGAAAGATTGGGCGCCAACGCCATTTTGAGCGTCTCGCTCGCTTTTGCCCGCGCGGCGGCCAGCGAGGCCGAACTCCCCCTCTATCGCTACTTGCGCGAACGCTTGCCGCGTCGGCCGGTTTACCCCTTCCCGATTCCGATGTTCAATATCTTAAACGGTGGCCGTCACGCCGATTCGGTGGATTGGCAAGAGTTTATGGCAGTGCCGATTGGCGCCGAAAACTTTGCTGAAGGTTTCAACTCGATCAAAGCGGTTTACGCTTCACTCAAAACAATCTTGGAAACCAAAGGCTGGTCGACCGAAATTGGCGATGAGGGCGGTTTTGCCCCTAAACTGGCTAAAAATACCGAGGCCCTGGATCTGATTATTTCGGCAATAAAAGCGGCCGGTTACGAACCCGAACGAGAGGTCGCTCTGGCGCTTGATGTCGCCGCCAGCGAGTTTAAAAACGGCAAAGTTTATCAACTGGCCAAAGAAGGCGGTCGCGAACTGACCGCCGGCGCAATGATTGATTGGTACGAAGAATTGATCAGAGATTATCCAATTATCTCGATTGAAGACGGCTTGGCTCAAGATGATTGGGCCGATTGGCAAATGCTGACCGCCCGCTTAGGCGCCAAAATCAACTTGGTCGGCGATGACCTCTTGGTCACCAATCCAACCAGACTCAAACAAAGTATTGAGCAAAAAGCCGCTAACGCCATCTTGATCAAACCCAACCAAATCGGCACTCTCACGGAAACGATTAAAGTGATTGAACTGGCCCAGACCGCCGGTTATCAAACCGTGATCTCCCACCGTTCGGGCGAAACCCAAGACAGCTTCATCGCCGATTTGGCGGTTGGCGTGGGGGCCGACTTCATCAAGGCTGGGGCGCCGGCGCGACCGGAACGCTTGGCTAAGTATGAGCGCTTGCTTGAGATTGAGCAAGAATTATCTTAACTCTTTATTGATTAGATTAAGTTCAGGGTCTAGATCGTAGACAACGACTCCCCCGCTCTGGATTTCGTATTCGGCGATTTCTTCGTCTGGAATTTGCTCAATCTCCTTGGCCAGCGCGCGCAAGCTGTTATGGCTGGCTACGATCAAGACATTCTTTCCGGCGCGCAAATCAGTTTCAACCAAATTTTGGTAAACCGGCAAAACGCGGGCAGTCACCTCTTTTAAACTCTCGCCGCCCGGCGGCGCTTCAGCCCAGCCTCGGCGCCAACGCCGCACTTGTTCGGCGCCATATCGCGCTTTAACCTCATCCTTGTTTAATCCTTCCAACTCACCGTAACGCCGTTCGTTGAAGGCCGGATCCACGACCACCGGCAAATGAGCGAGCTTTAGATTTTCCAAAACCAGACGGGTGGTTTCGCGATTGCGTATCAAGGGTGAAGTATAAACTTGATCTATTGTCTCACCGGCGATTTTCTGCGCGACAGCCGGTGCCGAAGCTTCGCCTTCAGGCGAGAGAGCGACATCGTGCCAACCGGTGAAGCGATTGGCTTGGTTCCACTCCGATTGCAAGTGGCGCATTAAAATCAGTTTGGCCATTGGTTTGATTATATCAAGCCGAACAGGAAAAACAAAAAACCGTCGGGGTGTCGAGCACTCCGACGGTTTAACTTAAAAAATCACTTACTCTCACTTCTGATAAGGAGACGTTCCCTCACCATCTCTTTCAACACTCGGTAAAAGTAGATCGGGACCGCCTTATGACCGTTGCCGCCATTCCTAAATTGGAGGCTTACTTTGCGGTAACCCTGCGACAAGGCCTCCAGTCGATCATTAATTCCCCAGACAAAAGGAACAAAACCTTCGTCCAACTTCGCCGTCCGCAAGCGGAAATGTTCGGCCTGACTCTCGGCAACTTGGATTCTTACTTCCAGAGCCGAAAGCTCACCATAACCGACTTCCGCCAGATTTACCTGGACTTTCAAAACTTCTTCCTTCGTGGTCATCGAAAAACGAGCTCCTCCTATTGTTTAGAGTTGTGATTTCTTCAAAGGACAATTCCTTATTATATTATAGCATTTTATACTTGATTCTGTCAATATTTAGGGCAAAAACCGCCAGAAAATCAAGGCTAAGACGATTCGATAGACGCCAAACCAAATAAAATCATTATTTTGGACATAGCGCAAAAAAGTCTTCACCGCCAACAAGGCCACCAAAAACGAAACGAAGAAGCCGGTTAAGATCAACCCGATCTGATCGACGGAGAAACTGCCCCCTGTTTGGAGCAAATCCCACCCGGTCGCCGCCAGCATCGTCGGCACGGCCAAGAGAAATGAGAATTCGACAATCGTTCGCCGCGGCAAACCCAGCGCCAGTCCGCCCACAATAGTGGCGCCGGAACGCGAGACCCCGGGAATTATCGCCACCGCTTGGCATAAACCAAGAACCACGGCTTGGCGATAAGAAATCAGGGCTAATTCTCCGTCAGAAGATTGGGGTGCTTGTTTGCGAAACTTATACCACAATTCAAACCCGATCAAGACCGCACCCCCGAGCAAAAGCGACCACAAAACGGTCGTGACGCTTGAGAGCAGATAATTTTTCACCACTTTATAGAAAATCAGTCCCAGGACGGCCGTGGGAATGAAAGCGGCCGCCACCCGGCCCATCGTCGCCGAGTTCAGAAGCAATTGGCGCCAATAAAGTGCCACCACGGCACCAATCGCTCCCAGTTGGATAATAATTTCAAAGCTTTTGAGAAAATCAGAGGTCGGCAACGCCAACCATTCGGAGGTTAAGATCAGATGGCCGGTCGAAGAAACCGGCAAAAATTCGGTCAAACCCTCTACCACCCCCAAGACGATTGATGATATAATGTCCATTAGTGTTTACCAGTTTAGCATATTAAAAAATTATGGGCCTCCAACGAATCAATCCCAAAATCAAAGACAATATCGATCACGTGGAAAACGTGCACGACGCCATCTGGGGCGACTTCGCCAATTTGCGCGGCGACGTGAGCAAAATTTACGGTGACGTGACCATCCATCAAATCAACGGCAACGCCGGCGGCATCAGCGGCAATATTGCCGGCCTCTTCGGCACCGTGAGCAACATCAAGGGCGACGTGTCTAATATCAAAGGCAACGTGACTCACCTCTCCGGCAACGTGAGCAATATCTCCGGCGACGTGTCGGGCCTCTACGGCGACGTGTCCGATTTGGCCGGCGACGTGAGTAACATCCGAGGCGACGTGGGCAAAATCAAGGGCAATACCAGCGATCTGGTGGGCGACATCTCCAACCTCTCGGGCGAAGTGACCAACATTTCGGGCAATGTCTCCAACCTCTCGGGCGACGTGTCGGGTCTCTCCGGCAACGTGAGCAATATCTCGGGCGACGTGTCGGGTCTCGCCGGCGAAGTGACCGGCCTTGAGGGTGACGCCACCGGCCTAGTGGGTCGGGTTGAGGCGTTAGTCAATAAGGCTCAATAACCGAAGAAAGACCAGCCTCCGAACAACAATGTCCCCACCAAGAGTAAAGCTTGCCAAGGCAAACCGGCGACCGGATTGGTAATAATTTTTTCGGTGTGGATCAAAATATGGAATTTTTGCAAGACAAGGATTGACCGGCTCCTGGTCTTCATATAGACAAAACTCAAACCGTCGGGCAAGATCCCGCCCAACGCGCCGGCCAAGACCGACCCGGGCGAACTCCCCGCCCCGAAAACGAAAAAGAACCAGACCAAAGCCAAGCCCAGACCGGCGTCTAGACCGATCTTGGCCAAATCGTTGAGGAAGGCGCGGTCAAGAACCAAGTCGTTATTGAGCGGGTTGACCCGATCGCGACGGAACGAGCGCAACTCATACTCCCAATGAGGCAAAGCGTCCAGCAAGAAATGACTGCCAAAGCCCGCCACGAAGGCTCCGACGGGATGGAGACGGCCGGCCACCGCCAAAGCGGCGCCGAAAACCGCGTGCGAGGTTAAGACCATAAGCGAAGGGACTCTACTCCTCTTCCGGCGCTGGTGCCGGTTGGGCGGTGCCATCTTCCTCCATATAGATCGGCCCCACATTGACGATCAGGTCGCGCGCCGGACTGTAGATAATCGCTTTGCGCAAATTGAGATAAACCAGCAGGCGATCGCCGTTTTGGGCTCCGGCATAGAAAGGCTGTTCTTTCGCGGCCAAAGTAGCATCGCTAATTTCGGCCACTTGAGGCGTTTCGTCGGTCGGCAAGATCATATGCCGGCCCACTTTGGCCACCAAATCGGCCGTCTCTTTCTCCACCGCGGCCGCCACCGCGGCGGCATTATCTTCGGCCGGCGCGCCAAAAAAAGAAAAGTCGCCAGCGCGCAAATAGAAGAAGGCTCCGATTAAGACCGCCACTAAAACGACCAAACCGATTATTTTACCAAGATTACGATTCATCATAAGACATAATTGAATGCGGATTAAAATTTATAATAATAAAAGTGCCAAACCGGCCTCATTGTAGCAAACAAAATCTCATTTGCCAAAGTGGATAATCAGCGTGAATTCGCCGCGAGAATAATCCTTGTCAACTGCCAGACGAGCCAAAAAATCGGCGGCCAAACCGACCGAATAATCTTCAAATTTCTTGGTCATCTCCTTGCCAACAAAAACTTCAACCGTTGGATGTTTTTCCGCCAACAAAGCCAGCGTTTTCGCCAGCCGATGGGTTGACTCGAAGCAAAGCAGGTTGGACCCCAGCGCTTCGGCTTGAGCCCACAACTTAACGATTTTGCCCCGCGTTCGAGGCAAGAAGCCGACGAACCAAACCGATTCGGTCCAACCCGAAACCGCCAAGGCCGTGGAGAGAGCGGAAGGACCGGGCACGGGCACCACTTGGTGTCCGGCGACGCGCGCGGCGGCCACCAAGTAAGCCCCCGGATCAGAGATCCCCGGCAAACCGGCCGAGGTGACCAGTGCCACGTCGCGCGTCTCAAGCCAAGTGAGAATTTTGGCGGTGGCCGTTTTCTGCCGGCGATCGTCATAATTAACAATAACTTCCGGCCGCAAGCCAAAATGATGCAACAATTTGGCAGTATCGGTCCATTTTTCCAAAGCCAACACCGAGACCGCTTGAAGCGTCGCGAGCGCCCGCGGCGACCAATCTTCCAAATTGCCAATCGGCGTACCCACCAAATAGAGAATCATAACGAAGGCGCGAATTCTTTTATTTTGACATATTCGACCCGGTCAGGCCAAAAGACGGATCGGTAAAGGGCAAAACCGGAAAACCGCGCCGGCCAACTGATCGGCTCCGACAATTCCGGCAAGACGGTCAGTCCTTGTTGGGCCAGCCATTCAGCCGGATCGAAGCGCGCCAGAGTCAGGTGTAGACGATAATAACGGTGATCGGGTCTGGCCACGGCCTGTTCAAGCCGATTCTTCAGTTCCAAGAGCGCCACCGGCGCCCGTCCTTCGGCCCAAATCAAGCGGGGCGCGAACCGATGGGGTCCGAAAGCGATCCGCGAGAATTCAACCTCGATCGGTTGACGAAAAATTTCGGCCGCCAAATCAGAAGAGGCAAATTCAGCCAATTTGGCCACTACCGCCGCTTGGTCGGTTTCGGCCCAAGGCGCCACCAAGGTCAAGTGAAGCGCTTCGGCCGGCAACCAACGCGCCGGCCAAGCGCCGTGACCGGCCTGCCAGTCCAGCGAGGACTGCAACAAATTTCCGGCAATCGGAAAAGCGAGAAACAAACGCTCGTTCATAATCCACAGTATAAACACAGACCGACCAAAAAAACAAACAAAAAAACCGCCCGACGCCGGACGGTTTTTGTTTTGAGGCGAGAAAAAAATCTCTAGTTGCGGTAATCGCCGCCGCCTTGACGAGGAGCGCGAGGCTCCATCGGTTTGGCAAAATCGGCGCTAATCGAGCGACCACCCAAGTCGCTGCCGTTCAGCATCGAGATCGCTTTCTCCGCTTCTTCCGGCGTGCTCATTTCGACGAAACCAAAACCCTTGGACCGGCCCGTAACCTTGTCCATAATGATTTTCGCGGAGAGCACTTCCCCGGCTTGGGCGAAGTGGTCGGCCAACTCTTGTTCCGTTAGACGGAAAGGCAAGCTACCGACGAACAATTTATTGTTCATTAATTGACTTTTTTGGCTAAAAAATAATTGGCTTTGACGACCGTGGCTCACGATCACTTGGTCATCTTGCCCCTTGAAGCATCGAGCGTCCGATGCCTAAAGTTTATCGAAAGATGAAAGCGTCTGAGGACACTAGCAACTTAGAGTATGTCACAAGACGAAAAAAGAAGCAATCGATTCAAGAAGAAAACGTTCGTCTCATAACCGAACGTTTCCTCCCGAACGACTGATTCATTGGATCAGACAACAAATTCCTTGATGGTAAAATTATGGCCCTCGTTGCCGACCCACGGGTGGCAATATAATTTGGGCGCTGATATATTATTTCCTTGGGAATGTGCTGATCCGAATGAACCGTTGCTTTAATTATCTAAATTCGAGTAAATTTAGTCAAGCCCACCAGCCTTGGCAAAAAGCGTAAGGCCAGTGGATAAATCGGGGAAAATCGGGGAAAAGCTGTTTATAAATAATGGTCGTTTTCGTCGGCCAGCGCCTCGGCGCGGGTGCGATGGACGGTGCCGTCACGGTGTTCCGGCGGCGCGTAAACGGTGTATAGCTTTAGTTTTTGGTCATTGGCGGTGTTGATTAAATTATGCTTAACGCCAGCCGGCACCACGATCGCCGAACCGTCGCTCACTCTTGTCTCTTGGCCGTCGAGCACTACCAAACCCTCACCGGCTTCCACCCGCAAGAACTGATCGAGCTGATGCGTCTCTTCACCGATCGCCTCGCCGGGCAGAAGACTCATCACCACCAATTGAGAATGCTCGGCGGTAAACAAAACTTCGCGAAAATTATCATTGACTTTAGTTTTCTTTTCGATATCGATAAGGTATCCAGACATAAATGTTTTTTAAAAAATTATTTGATAAAAGGCGTAGCGTAAATAATCTCAATCAAGACCAACAAGAAGACCACCGTGACCGGTCCCAAAATGAAACCGATCGGACCGAAGAGACTCAAGCCGCCCAAGACGGACAGTAAAGTCAAGAGCGGATGCAGTTTGGCGCCGCGACCGATCAGCTTGGGGCCCAAGAGATTATCGATCAGACCGACCGCCAAGATTCCCCACACCAAGAGACCCGCGGCCGGCCAGAGCGGTCCGGTGAGAAAGAGGTAGAGCACCGCCGGCAATAAAACCAAGGCCGTTCCCACTCCGGGCACCAGCGCGCCAATCGCCGCCAAAACACCCCAAAGCACCGGATTAGGCACGCCAAAAACGAGCAAGCCAATAAACGACGTTAACCCTTGAATTACCGCGATCGTGAGACTGCCCTTGACGACCGAATTGATGGCCTGGGTCACCTCAACGACAATAGCTTCATCATCGGCTTTGGTTAAAGGACTCAAGGTGATAAATCGGCGTTTGATTTTCTCGCCGTCTTTGAGCAAATAAAAGAGCGCAAACAAGAAAACGAAAGCGTTGACCGCAAATTTGGCCAAACTGGAAAAAATCGCGCCCAAATTTTGCGACAAGAAACGCAAGCCGGCCGCCAGATAAGCTTCAAGATCAAACGAGAAGTTGCCCAAGACGGGCCAGGTCGCCAGCCAATTTTGACGGAAGGTCTCCCCGCCGCCATTGACGAGACCGCTGGAGAGAGAAAAGTAAAGTTGTTGCGATTCTTGAAAAATTTGCCAACCGATAACCACCAGAGGCGTTAAGACGAAAATGATCATCAGGATAATCGTCAACCCCGCCGCCAACCAAGCGCGCTCGCCGAGACCGCGCGCCAAACGACGAGTCAACGGTTGCGCCACCAGCGCGAAAACCGTCGCCAAAATCAAGGCGTAAAGGAAAGGCCGGAAAATCAAGAACGACAAGATCAAAGTCGCGACCAAAAGCAAAGCCAGAGAGTACAATCGCGGTTTCGAATCACTCATACTCTTGATTATAACAAAACCGGCCAAAAGTGCTATACTCCAAACATTATGTTGTTGGACGAAGTCAAACTGAAGGTGGCCGCCGGTGCCGGCGCACGGGGCGGCGTGGCCTTCAACAAGCTGAAAATGGCTCAAGGTCCGACCGGCGGCAACGGCGGGAAGGGCGGGAGCATTTTCTTCGAAGGGGTTTCCGACTTAAACGCCTTGATTCAATTCCGCCACCAAAAAGAATTGCAAGCCAAAGACGGTGAACCGGGCCGGGGAAACTTCGTTGATGGCAAAGACGGTCCAGATCTGATCTTCAAGATCCCGATCGGCACCGTGATCCACAATCTGACCACCGGCCAAGACGAAGAAATGATCCGGATCGGCCAGCGTTTGCTGATTGCCAAGGGTGGCGCCGGCGGCAAAGGCAATTTCAAATTCCGCTCCTCCACCAACACCACGCCGAAGGAATTCCAACCTGGCTTGCCGGGCGAAAGTTTCGCCCTGGAGCTAGAATTAAAATTAATCGCCGATATCGGCTTGATCGGTCTGCCCAATGCCGGCAAATCAACGCTCTTGAATTTGCTCACCAACGCCAAGAGCAAGGTGGCCAATTACCCCTTCACCACTTTGGAGCCGAGCTTGGGGGTTTATTACGACTTGATTTTGGCCGACATTCCGGGCTTGATCGAAGGGGCTTCGGCCGGCCGTGGTCTGGGGCATAAGTTCTTGCGCCACGTTGAGCGCACCAAAATTCTCTTCCATCTCTTGGCCGCCGATTCCGCCGATCTTGAGTCCGATTACCGCGTGATTCGGTCAGAACTCGCCGCGCACAATCCCCGCCTGGGGCAAAAAGAAGAATACCTGTTAATTAGCAAAAGTGATTTGGTGACGCCGATCGAGTTGAAAAAAATTATGACCCGCGCCAAGAAATTGAATCCGCGAATTTTGAGCTTCTCACTCTTGGACGACGACAGTCTGAAGCCGATCAAGCAGACTTTAGACCAGATTGCCCAAGTTAAGCTCGCCGGCGATTAATCGAAGATACTCACCAAATATTCGTCGATCGCTCGTTGCGACAAATCGTAGAAATGTTGTCCGGCGCCCTGGAGTCGGCCGGCCAGCGACACCCCGACAAAGCGCCAGTGCCAGGGCTCGTATTCGTAATAAATGTTATTTTCCGGATAAGACAAAGTGAAGCCGTAACGATGAGCGTTACTCTTGAGCCAAGCGAAGGCGTTGGTCTTGGCAAAGCGACCGTCCAGGGCGCCCTTGAGCTCGGGGGTGCTGAAATCCACCGTGGTGCCGAGTTGGTGTTCGGAGTAACCCTGATCAGCCGAAAACTGATTGGCCCCCGAACCGTAAACCACCTTGTAGCCAGACTTGAGCGACGACTGGGTATCGAAAGAACGATAGGCCGAAACAATTTCCAACGGATATCCGGCCGAAGCGGCATCGAAGAGCAGACGTTGCAAGTTCGGCCAGACCTTGGTGTGGATTTGTTGAGCTTTTGTCGGATCGAAGAGGTTGGCGGCGGGAAGCTCCGTTAAACTGTCTGGCACGTAATGTTCGCTCAAGAAATAAACTTTGGAATACTTTTGGAGCAATTCCGCGTCGGTCTTGCTTAGTTTGTCTAAAACGTTGACTGTGGAAGCGATCTCGCCGATCTGGCCGGCAAAAATGTTGTTTTGGTTGTTGGCAATCATCAAAGCCGCCGTGGTACTGGCCAAACCGGCTCGAGTGAGACGCAATTCTTCGGCCAAAGCGGTCTTCTCCAACACCAAGCGGTCGCCTCGTCCGACCTGCTCCTCATAGTAATAATAACCAACGTAAGCGGTGGCCAAAAAGACGGTAATTAAAATTACCGTCGCTATCCACCAAGACTGCGTGGCCGAGAGCTCTTTCACATCTTCGAGCGTATCAAAAAACGGTCGCTTTGTCTAACGATCAAGTTCGACGCAACTGGCGACGGGCAAAAAATTTGCGGACTTCCTCAACCAAGACAATCGAGGCGGCCAACGAGACCACCCAGAACCAGTTTGAGAGAGACAAAGCGGTGGTGTGGAAAACTTTTTGCAACCCCGGCAAGTAGACGATCAACAACTGTGGCGGGATCACGATCAACGTGCCGGCCACCAGCCACTTATTGGCCAGCGGATTCTGGCGGAAAATCGATTCTGTCTCCGAGCGACAATTCCAAGCGTTAAACCATTGGAAAACCGCCAGCGTGGAGAGTGACATCGTGAGTGCCTTCAACATCTCCAATTCAAAATAATAGCGGAAGATGATCAAGGTTCCCGCCGCCATCGGCAACGACATTGTAATCATTCGGTGAACCATCAATTTGTCGATCAAATATTTCTTCGGCTTCTCGAAATTGCCCTTGAGCAGATTCGCCTCCTTCGGCTCCATCGCCAAAGCCGCCACCAAGAAGCCGTCGGTGACAAAATTGAGCCAGATAATCTGGGTCGGTAAGAGGGGTAACGGATAACCCAAAACCAGCGAGCCGACAATCGTCAAAATCTCGCCCAAACTGGTGGAGAAGAGATAGAGGATCACCTTCTTGATCGTTTTATAAATGCTTCGCCCTTCTTCCACCGCCGAGACAATACTGCCAAAGTTGTCATCAAGCAAAACGATGTCGGACGCTTCCTTGGCCACCTCGGTGCCCACCAGACCCATCGCCACCCCCAAATCGGCCGCCACCAGCGACGGGGCGTCGTTGACCCCGTCGCCGGTCATGGCGATAATTTCGCCCCGATGTTTGAAAGCGTTGATAATGCGCAACTTATGATCAGGCGTGACGCGAGAAAAAACGCTCACTCGATCCAAATGAACGACAAGTTCCGCGTCGGACAACCGATCCATCTCGGCGCCGGAGAGCGTCTCGTCGCCCGGGCGCCAAATCCCCGCCTCAGTCGCAATTGCTCGCGCCGTCAGTTGATGATCGCCGGTAATCATCACCACCCGAATCCCGGCCGCTTTGGTACGAATCATTGCTTCCGCCACTTCCGGACGCAAGCCGTCCTTAATCCCCAAGAAGCCGATAAAGGTCAGCTCGTTGACTTGCGCTGACGACAACGCTCCGGAGTAACCAATCCTTCTGGCCAAAGCGATAACGCGCAAACCATCGCGCGACATCGTGGCAAAAACTTCTCGCAACTCTCTCCGGTCCGTTTCCTTCAACCCAACCTGATCTCCCGCTCGCCAAATCGAAGTTGCTCGATCAAGAACCACCTCCGGCGCCCCGATCACCGAGAGCCACCGCCGGCCTTCCACTTGATTGACGACCGCGTGATACTTGGACCGATAATCAAACGAGATCTCCTCCAATTGCGGCGACCGTTCAATCAATTCCTCTCGATGGAAACCGAATTTTTGGGCCAAAACCAGCATGGCCGCTTCGGTGGGATCACCGGCCACCCGCCAGAGCCGATCTTGGGTTGACCACATCACTCGGGCGCCGGCGCCGAAGGCTGCCACCTTGCCAATCAAGGCCAGACCGGGTTCATCCACCGCGTCAATCGGAGAGCCACCCCGCCAAATCTCCCCTTGCGGTTCGTAGCCATTGCCGCCAACCTCAAATTTCTTACCCCCAACGTAGACTTGTTGCACGACCAATTCGTTTTTGGTGATCGTGCCCGTTTTATCCACGGCGATCACTTGCGCCTGACCGAGCGCCTCCACCGCTTGCAATTTCTTGACCAGCGCGTGATGCTTGCTCATTCGCCAAACCCCGGTGGCCAAAATCAAAGTCACGACAAGGGGCAAACCTTCAGGAATCACCGAGACTGCGAGCGAGAGCACGGTAGCAAACATTTCCCGCGTCGGTTTGCCCGCGAACGTCCCCCAAGCAAACAAAGCCAAACTAAGACCGAGCGTAAAGAAAATAATCAGTCGCGACAGGTCTCGAATGTTGGTCTTCAACGGAATTTCGGTATCAATCGTCTGAACCTGTTTGGCAATCCGTCCGACCAAAGTCTCCAACCCGGTGGCCACCGCCACCGCCTGCCCATGGCCGGCGGAGACGGTGGTGCCTTTAAAAATCATATTGGCTCGTTCGGCCACCGCGGCGGACGCGGCGGGGACCGTTACCGTCTTCAACACCGGTTCGGATTCGCCGGTCATTGCCGCTTGATCCACTTTCAGATTGTTGGCCAGAATCAAGCGGGCGTCGGCCGCAACCTTCTCTCCCTCATGCAAGATGATCACGTCGCCCGGCACCACCTCGCGATCCAAAACAATCAGTTCCCGACCGTCGCGCCAAACCGTCGCCTTGGTCTCAACAAATTTTTTAAGCGCTTGTAAGGTATTTTGCGCCTTGCCTTCCTGGAAGAGACCAATAACGGCGTTGGAAGCCAACACAAACATAATCACCAAACTGTCAATCACCTCCCCCATCAGCGCCAAGCCGACCGCCGCCAAGAGTAAAATATAAATGAGCGGACTCTGAAATTGACGCAAAAAAATCAAGCCCCAACTGTCCGGCTTGACCGCCGGAAAAAGGTTCGGACCGTAACGCTTGAGCCTGGCGACGGCCTCCGAAGCAGAGAGTCCCCTCTCATTAGTATTTAAATCTTTCAGCAGTTCCGAAACGGTCTTCAGATGCCAATTATCCGCCATCATAATTGACGCAGTTTAACATTTTTGGCCCCCAAGCACCAAACTTTTGCCCGTAAACCGTCTTTGCTTGAAGTTAAACTCTGTAGTATTCTAAAAAACGAAATGAACGAAACGCTAAAGCTTGGTTATCAATTGGCCCGAGTCGATTTTAGGCTCAAAAATAACAATCGTTATCTCGGCGTTTTATGGTATCTGATCGAACCGTTGATCATCTTCCTGGTTTTCCTCAACCTGCGGGGAGCCTTCAACCACGGAGTCACCGATTACCCGGCTTACCTTTTGACCGGTTTGATCTTGTTCAACTTCTTCCGCCAAGCCACCGCGGAGGCCAGTCGAGCGCTCTACGCCAATTCGCTGGTCTTAGACACCGTCAAGGTTAGCCCGGAAATTTTTGTCCTCTCCGCCGTCGGCAACGCCGCCTTCGCCCACCTCTTCGAATTTGCCCTTCTGTTTGGGGTCTTGATTTGGCTTGATCTGCCGCTCTTTGGCCTGATTTTTTATCCCCTCTTTTTCTTTTTCTTCATCCTGTTTGCCTTAGGCTTGTCTTTTGTCTTGGCCGCCGCCGGTCTCTGGCTTCCCGACACGGTTAAAATTTGGGGAATGTTTACTCGATTATTGCTTTTTATTACCCCGATCTTCTACAGCGCCAACCTGGCGCTCGCTCTCAATCTTAATTCTTACAACCCGCTCTATCACTTCATCAGTTTGGCTCGCGCCTTGATCATTGGGAGTTATCCGATCACGCCAACTTTAATCTTGATCCCAATCTTTTGGTCGGTGACCAGCTTGGGTCTCGGTTGGTTGATTTTCTCCCAAGCTAAACCCAAATTCGTTGAATTGGTATGAATGAGTCCGTTTCAATCGAAATCAAAAATTTGTCCAAGCGCTTCCGAACCAAGTCGCGAAGCTTCTTGGCTTTAACTCAAATCAATCTATCAGACCATAATCGCGAACCGCTCGGATTAATCGGCCGAAACGGCAGCGGCAAAACCACTCTGCTTAAAATTTTGGGGGGAATTTATCGCCCCACTTCCGGGGTGGTTGAATTGTCGGATTCGGTCATTTATTTCTCCGGCCGAAATGACCACCTTAAAGGCCGCTTGACCGTGAGCGAGAATATCCGCTTGGCCGGCGCCTTGTTCGGCTTGTCCGACTTGAGTCAAGATAAAGATACCAATCAAGTCGCCGACTTTGCCGGCCTAACAAAACCAAGCCTCACCCTCTTGCGCCAGCTCTCCAGCGGCCAAAAAGCGCGTCTCAACTTTGCCATTTTTCGTCATTATGTTCGGCGCTTAAAACCGGGAATTATCCTTCTGGACGAGATTATCTCCGAAAATCTTGATCAAGATTTTCGACAGATCGCCTTAGCCGAAATCAAGGCCTGGATCCGCGCCGACCGCAAAATCATCGTGGCTAGCCACGATTTGACCTGGTTGGAACAATTCTGTCCCCGCAGTATTTGGTTGGAGAACGGGCAAATTGCCGGCGATGGTCCGACCGGCGAGATCGTTAAATCTTATTTCAACGTCTCAGAAACGCCGACCAAGGCCAAAGAACCCCTCTATGTTTTCTGCCACGTGCCCAAGTGCGGCGGCACCACCATCGGCGCCCATCTTAAACATAATTTTACCAAGCAAGAGATCATCCAATTATACAATCTTTTTTTCACCGACAAAGATAAATCAATGAGACAACCAACTAAAGCCGAGATCTTAAAACTGGTTGCCGAAGAGAAGAAAAAAAAGCCTACACTCAAGGTCATCTTCGGCCATCAGGTTTACTACGGCATTCACGAGCTCTTCCCGGAACGAGAAGTGCGTTATGTTACTTTTTTGAGGCATCCGATCAGCCGAATCGTCTCGGAATACAATCACGAAGTCATGTCGGTTAGAGGTGAACGCTTGGGAGAAGACGTTTGGAAACAACTTCATAGAAAAAATTTATTAAATCAAGGAAAACTTCTTGATTTTAGAGACTGGGTCGCCCGAAGAGGCAGTTGGTCAAGCCTAAACTTTTTAAACAGTTTCTTTTCTGATCGAAAAACCAGAACCAAAGATTTATCCCAAAAAAATCTGGACCGGGTGATCTCCAACTTGGATAAATTTTACTTTATCGGTCTGACCGAAAACAAAAAAGACTATTATTTGTTTTACCGCTTGCTCGGGCTAAGCAAATTCCTGCCCAACCAAAACATCTCAAAAAAGTATTTCGTCTTGGGTCCGAACCCCGACCCAGTCTTGATCAAAAAGATCGAGGAGAAAAAATTTCTGGATCTTGAACTCTACCGCCAGGCGGTCAAGTTAAACAAAGATTATAAAGAAAAAAAAGGTCTGACCGAAGAATCTTATCCGGAAATTGGAGCCTACTACCAATCATCGAGATATCTTTGGCAGCATTTTAAATTCGATTGGTCGGAAAAAATCAATCTTTTGAAGAAGTTGGGTTTAAGTTTTCTTCCGCGAATCAATTAAGGCGATGAGTAAAGATCCTCTCTATTTGTTTCTTCACGTCCCCAAATGCGGCGGGATAACACTAACAAATCATTTGCGGGCTTGTCTGCCGGAAACCGAACGCCTTGAGCTCTATTATCACAAAAACGACAACCTCAACACCAGAAAAGATGTTCGGGCTTATATTTTATCCAAACCGAAATCGCACCGAGACCGGGTGCGAGCCATTTTCGGTCACGAAGTTTACTACGGCCTCCACGAACTCTTTCCGGAACGAGAATGCCGTTACCTCACTTTCTTGAGACAGCCGAAAGAGAGAGTTGTCTCCCATTACAATTTCCAACGAACAGAAGCTGATAGCGGAATCTTGCCAATTTGGCATTGGCCGGATATCAAGCCTGAAGGGAGAATCCTTGACTTTGCCGATTGGTTCGACTGGAACAAAAAACAACACAATTTTATCTTTAATTTTTTGACAGCTCATTTTTTCGATGAAGAACTTTTTGCCGGTTGGCCCAAGAAACCGGCCACCGCCGAAGGCCTCGAGAAAATAAAAGCGGTGTTGGATCAGTTCTACTTCGTGGGGCTAACGGAAGGACCAGAGAATTACCTCTTCTTTTATCACCTGATGAGAATCAAAAATTTTTTGCCTCGGCAAAATATTTCCCGCCGGTATTTCTGGCCAACAACACAGCCGGAACTGATGGCGGAAGTTGCCCGAGAAAATTTGTTTGATCAGGAAATATATGATTACGCGAAAGATCTCAACCGTCAATTCAAGAAGAGACACCGCCGGCTTTTCCAGATGATCGCTATAGAATTATTCATCTCAAAGAGACAATTTGAATTAAACCAGGTCGTCTCCAATTTTTATTATTGGTCATCTTTGATGAAGAAGCGATCGCGAATTTACCTTAATTTGATCAACTTTATCAAAAGCCGCCGGCAATCAACTGAATTTTCCTCGGAGCAGACCGACCGACCAGGCAAACGCGACAATTAAACGAAAGAAAATTGTCCCCATCTCTTCGCCTTTCGTTTGCCAAAGAAAAGAGACGAAGTCTCCGACTTCAATTTTTCGAGCGAGAAAGCGCGTCATCGCGATCACCTTGTCCGAGGTCAAGGAATTTTTGTGCTTATCGTAGATCCTCGCGGTCCAAAACGCCCGGTTAAAATTAATTTTAAGCACCCGAAAAAAGGAATCGGGATGACGATGAGTAACTCTGATCTCGGATAATAACCTGATCTTGAATAAAGACCGGATTTGCAAATAAAAATCAAAATCCTCAAAATTTTCCAGAGTTGGATCGAAGGAGGCCGAGACAAAGACCGAACGCCCGAAAGCAATATTCTTGGTGTCTAAACAGCGCGCGTAGCGACCGTCGGTATGTCGGTCTAAAAATTCCTGATCGGCCAATTGCGTCTGTCGTGACCAAAAATTATCGGCCAGGGGTTCTTCAAACCCCATCACGATTTTCTCCCCCGCTTCAATGATTGGTTGAGTCAATTCGACAAGCCAATTTGGAGACACGACGCAATCGCTGTCAGTCATCAAGATGATCGCGCCGCGGGCCACCCGCACTCCGGCGTTGCGGGCCGCGCCGCGACCGATTTTCGGTTCGAAGAGGTATCTGACTCGCGAATCTTCAGCGACCAAGTTTTCAACCACCTCTTTCGTCCGATCGTTAGAATTGTTATCCACCGCGATCAGCTCGAAATCTCTGACCGATTGAGCCAGAATCGACCGAAGACAAGCCTCAAGAGTCGCCTCGCTGTTACGCGCCGGCACGATGACCGAAAATTGGCAGGACATCTTTGATCTTTTTTAACTGGTAATAAAGATCTGGATCGGCGCGCTTCAAAAGAAGACCGATCAGACCGATTTGACGATCTAAGCGAAGACGAAAATAAAAGAAGCATCGCCAACTCAATCGCCGACAATACCGCCTCGATTCGGTTGAAGACATTTCGGAGGCCAAAGGCGGGAGAGAGTTAAAATCAATTGAATCAAAGCGTTTCCGGTTCTCGTTCCAGATAAGATTGAACGGGCAATTTTTATGCCAGGGTTTGTCTTTTTCTCTCCTTCCGACGAAATGCCAGATAACTCCCCTGATCTGATCTGGTCTCAAACGACAGTGTTCCAACCAATAAGGCACCAGCATATTGTAAGTCATCGGCAAAGGTCGCCAAGATTTCTGAAAAAATAAATTTAAAACTCCTTCATCGCTGTATGAAACATCGCCATATCCCCAAGCCGATTTTTTCAATTTCTCGAAACTGTCTTCCTTGATCAAGTCGGTATGGTAAGTCAAGACGCCGGAATTAAAAGATCGGCCTCGCAAGTTGGCGTAGTCTCTCTTCAATCTTTTAATCTTCTCCGGAGAGCCTTCGATAAATCGATTGCGTAAAGCGGGGTAAAAATTATCAGTCGCCGCCCAAAGCCCATCCGCTCCGACCATGGTCAAGATTGATTGACGGACGATAATATCGCTATCCAAAAAGACAACGTGTTCCCAACGTTTAAACGATTGATCGAAGAGATATAATTTGCTCCAAACAACATCGGACCAAGTATTTTGGCCTTGACCGATTGATCCCTTCTCTCCGAAAACAAGCGGCGGGCAATCTTTCACCAAAATCCCTCGCTCGCGAAAAGGTTTGGTTTCCTCGTTGGAGAGATCGTGCGCCAGCAAAAGGTAATCTCCGTCCCAACCGCCGGCCAGATAGGCGCTGGCAAAAAGTTGCTTGACTTGATCCAAGAACTGCCGATCGGCCAAGGTGACTAAAACGCTCTTTTTCATAAATTGATCTCTTGTTTGATTTTAACGACAAAGCGCGCCAGGTCAAATTCATCGGCTCGCGCCTGGCAAGCGTTCCGGTACCGGGCCGGGTCGCCACCCACTTCGTCAATCGCCGTCGCCAATTTGGCAGAATCAAGATCGCCAATCAATCGGCCGGTCACGCCGTCCAACACCGTCTCCAGATAGCCCCCCTCGGCCGGCGCGATCACCGGTTTGCCGGCGGCCATCGCCTCCACCGCCGTCAAGCCAAAATCCTCATCGTAAGCCGTGGTAATGAAGCCCCGACAATCGGCATAAAGATTAATCAATTCGGTCTGGCTGATTCCGCTTCTGATTTCGACATTAGGCGGTTTTTCTTGTTTGATTTTTTCAACATAACGAAGAAAATGCGCTGATGATTCGTAACTGCCAACAATAATCAGTTTCGCCCTTGGCCTCCGAGCAAACGCTGCCAGCTGTATTTCCACCCGTTTCGGATTGATCAGCCGATTGACTGAGAGCCAGTAGTCGCCGTTTTGGCGATAAAAAAACTTGACGGTCTCAACCGGCGGATTGATCACCATCGCTTCGCGACCCAAATATTTTTTTAAGCGGGCTTGAGTGTTGCGCGAATTGCAAACAATTCTGTCAGCCGACGCCACGTGAGCTCGATTCAAGCGGCGGTTAAGCCAAACCCAAAAATCGAAAATCGGCCGCTGCCACCCCTTAACCATCTCGGCCCGGACAAAACCAAACGCGTCCCAAAGTTCGCGAATTGGCGAATGACAATAATAGAGATTGGGGTGATGCTTGACCGCCACCGAAATCGCCCAATCGCCGGTGATCAGGAAAAAATCATATCGGTCGGATAAGTTTAAAAAACGGAATCTGATCGAGGCCAACTGTTGACGCCAAGGTGAACTCTTAGGCACCCGGCCGATCGACTTCGGCTTGATGTCGGCGAAACCCATTCGATTGAGCTTGTCTTGGTCCACATTGGTGGTGTAGACATCGGCCGAGAGCGCCCGCGCCAAGTGAAGCGTCACCATTTCGGCCCCGCCAATATTGTCTAAAAAACTGTGGAAGATCGCGATTTTCATTTTTTGGCCACCAGCAAAATGCTGATCAAGAAGGACGCGAACATCGCTTGAACGCCGAAGACCGCCAGGGTTAAACCCAAGATAATCACCGTGTCGGCCGGCCAAACAAGAATTCGGCGCGCCCCTTCGAAGACGAGGCCAAGCTTCAACGACAGGCTCAAAAGCAGAAAAATCAGCCCAACCAAAAGCCCGGTCTCGAATCGCAGGTGGCGCGCCAACCACTCGACCAGACGATCTTCTTTAATGAAACCGGAGACCTTCATGTAAGTTTTGGTAAAAAGTCCCAAGAAGATGATTTGCCAACCGAGCAAAAACATAAACGCGCCATAACTGGCGTTGGCGGACCAAATCGCAAACGCGCCCAAGCCGGCTAAAATCAATAAACCGCCCGGACCGAAAAACAAGTAATCCGGCGCGAACATCAACATAAACCGCAAGTGGCGCCAGCCATCAGGCCAAGAGCGCAGTTTCGACCGACCCAATCGACGATGATAATCAATCGCCAACTCTTTGATCTTAAGCTTCTGGTTAACGGCCGTGATGATCATCTCCGAGGCAAATTCCATGCCGGTCGCGCGCAAATTGAGCCGCGCCAAAGCCGAACGGCTGATCGCGCGCAAACCGCAATGAACGTCGCGCACTGGTGAACGGAAAAACAAGCGGAACAAGAAAGACAGCGCCGGATTGCCGACGCGACGATGCAACCAAGGCATTGCCCCGCTCTCGATTCGGCCACGAAAGCGATCGCCGATTACCAGATCGGCGCCGGCGCGCAATTCGCTTAAGAATCTCGGAATTTCTTTAAAATCATAGGTCCCGTCGGCATCGGCCAAAAACAAGTATCGTCCGGCAGCGACTTCGAAACCAGCCAGATAGGCCCGACCGTAACCGAGTTGATCATGCTTGACCAAAATCGCGCCAAAACTTCTCGCGATTTCGGGCGAGCGGTCGACGGAAGAATCGGAGACAATGACTTCGGCGTCAAGTTGATGTTCGGCAATCACCGTCCGGATTTGCTGAAGACAAATCGGCAAGGCCGCGGCTTCGTTGCGACAAGGCAAGATCACGCTTAATTCCGGATCAGTGGTCATCGTTTGGTTTAACTTGATAAAGATACGGTCCTTGATCGTAAATCAGCTCGCCGACGCAAGTTAAGGTCTCTTGACTCAAGACATAACGCACCCGATGCGTGGCAATCAACTCTTGCCGGCGAGCGCAATCGGCTGTTAAGAAAAATTCGACCACCGCCTCTTTGTAAAGACGGTTAAAGTAGATGGAAGCCACCGGCCGGTGTGGCGTGATGGCGGGCAAGGCCGTCCCGAGAAAGAAATCGGTCATCACCCGGCCCTTCGGCCAAGCGGCCAAAGCGCGCAAAGCGGCGTAATCGCGATCGTCGATCACTTGATAGAGCGCCACCCCCGGCGGTTGAAGGTTATAGTCGCGAAACGCGGCCAGAATCACTAAACCGGAGAGTACCGCCGCTAAGCCAAAGATAATTATTTTTTGGCTTTCCGGAAAAACGCGTTGGTTTAAAAATCGCCACCAAGCGAGCAGACCCAAGGCGCTCAAATACGGCCAAGCAATCGCCAGATAAAAGAGATTACGCTGATACGGCACCAAAAACGAGCTATCGAAAATTCGGTAGACCGCGATCGAGCCGAGTAACGACAAAGGCCAGAGCCAGAAGAGCGCCTGTTCGCGCCAGCACCGTCGCCAAACGATGGTCGCCGCGCCGGCAAGCGCCAACAGATAACCGATCGGGCTGTACAATTCAAACGGCGAGTTCTTGAGTTCCAGCACACCCCAACTCTTCGCGAACCATAAATGGGCAGGCAAATCGCTCAACAATTCTCGCCAAGACAAACCGGCGGACCATTGATAAAAAATCAAACCGGAGAGCGGCACCAGCAAGAAGGTGGCAAAAAAAAGCCAGTCGCGTTTGAGATCATCGCGATAATAGAGTAAAACCAACAGGGTCAAGAACGGCAGGGCGAAGAGCACCGAGATGGCGTGCACCGGCAAGAGTCCGAGCATAATCGCCAAAGCGGCGAGAAGATACTGGCGACTCCGACGCTCCAACCCCTCGGTAAAAAAATAAAGATAGAGCAAGACGAAAGGCAAAGCGAAAGTCAGCGGTGTGAAGAACCATAAACCAAGCAGATTAACGTTGGATTTGAGCGTGGCGAAAAAGATCACTGACCACCACGCCAGCCAAAAATCTTTTTTTGACCGAACATAAACCAACCAGAAAAGCGCTAGCGCCGAGAATATCGCCCACAGCGCCGGCAGGAATTTGTAAATCAAGACCGGATCAAACGGCGCCAACAGGCGCAAGAAAAGCTGGAAGCCAATCTCCGGATGCGAGTTGTTCGCAAATAAAGCCCGAGCTTGAGCCAGATGATGCCACTCGTCCACATGGAAGGGATAAGGGTAAAACCAATGTGGCGAGAAGACCAGCCCGCCGACCAAAAGCAGAGCCGAGATCAAAAGCGCGCGGCGAGCAACTGACATCCCTTAATCATAACCGCCAAGCCGACGAAAATCAAACCGAAAAAAATAAGGGTCCGACCGTTAAGCCAAACCCTGGCGAAGATTTTGAAACTAGCAAGCCACCCCCATTTCCTCCCGTTCGAAACTCTCGACGGTCTGCCCGGTCAGACGCTCAAAGAATTTGGCGTCGGCCGACACAATCGGCAAATCGCGCTTCCCGAAAAATGACCGTTTGACTTCTTCGGCGGAATGAAACTTCCAAAGCGGTCCTGGCACGCCGAAACCCTCGCTGACGAAGATCCGAGCGCCAGTGGCATCGATCCCTAAGCGGAAGGTCGCTTGGGTCAGATCGTGGCCATGATTGATCGCGTAATCGCGGATTTGGTCGAACAAGGCCAAGCACTGATCCAAGACCACTCTCGGACAATCCGAAGAATAACCCGAGATCCGACCCCAAGTGACCACGACCGGTTGTAATTGTTTCAACTCCTTCGTTCGACCATCAGGCAATCGGTCGTGACGAAGCATGCCACTAAGCACAATCTTCAACCAGAAAATTTCAAGCGCGGTTGCCACTGACGAAACCGGACTGTCCATAAGTAACACTCCTTTCTCCCCGACGGGGAAAATTAGATCCTGACAAAGAAACCACTCTGCCTTTGAGCTTAACAAAAACTGGTTAAAAAACAATCGCCCAAAAAAAGAACCGTTCCCGTCGCCGCGAGACAAACCGAGAACGGTTGGCGATAAACTGCTCAATTGTTAGGTCATTGGTCAGCCCTCGATGATTTGAGTATCGATCCCTTCGCCTGATTCAACAGATTGATCTTCCGATGATGAACCCAGGCCTGTTCGGCCGACAGCACTCTGATTTGTCCGTCGAAACTAATTTTGACCGTGAGATGTCCCGGATCCCGGATATAATCTTGGAAAGAGTATCGAATCACCCGACTGCCTTTAACCACCGGTTGGGATTTAACCACCAATGGCCCCCGTTTACTCTCGACTGAGAGCAGATAACGATGCAACTTGACGGCGGTCTCATTGATCAAATCTTTCAAAGCGATCACCTCCTTTCGAGGAAAGTTGAGTAAACTGACAAAGAACTTTCGGCCGATCTCACTATAACAGAGAAAAAGCAAAAATCAAGCTCGCTAGCCGACCGTCGGATCATCATTGTTTATTTTAAGCCAATCATTATTTCAGTAATCACGAACGCGATATAAACCAAGAAGAGCCACTGGCCCTCCTTCAGGGTGATCTTGCGACCGGTCGACATGAAGAAAATGAATAATGAAACCGCCAGAAACAAAAACAATCGACTGAAGACGTAAGCGGGCAAAGCGATATTTTCAATCGGCGAAACGAGCGCGACCAAACCCAAGACCAAACTGGTGGAGACCGCGGTCGAACCGAGCAGGTTGCCGGCGGCCAGCTCGCCTTCGCCCTTCTTGGCGGCCAACGCCGAAAAATAAATTTCCGGAATCGCCGTCCCCAAACCCACGATCAGCGTGCCGATAACGATTAAAGGGATATGCCAACTCTCGGCAAAATACATAGCCGAAACCACGATTCCCTGGGAAGCCAAAATCAGAATCGTCGCCCCGACGCCAAACAAGCCGAAATCTTGGAAAAAGAGTTTCAATTTTTCGCCCAAGGGTTTGCCGGCAATCACCTCGCGCGGATGATCGTAACGACGCGAGAAGCGCCGACGCCGACCGGTCAACCAGAAAGCGTAGATCAAGAACGTCGCGATCAAAGCCAAGCCATCCAGCCGACCAAGAGTGCCGTCTACAATCAAGACTAAAGGAAACAGGGCCATCAAACCGGAAAAATAAGCGGTCACGCGAGTCGTTTTGGCCGCTACCGAAAAACCGCCCAAAAAGAAAACGCAAATCGGAATCGCCACGGCAAAATGAATGATATTCTGGCCGATAATGTTGCCGAGCGACAATTCCGGGATCCCCTTCAAGGCCGAACTGACGCCGACCAAAAGCTCCGGTGCCGCCGTGGCCAAAGACATTAAGAAAAAAGCGACGGTGAATTCCTTCCAACCCAAAAACTCAGCAATGCGCGACAGCGCTTTAACCAACCAATTACCCGCCACCATCAAAAGCAAGCCAGATAAGAGAAAAAGAAAAATATAAAAAATCATTATAATGATGGCTGAAAAAGTTTATCGATCTTGGCCGCCAAAATAAAATCATTAACCGACAAACCATTTAAGGCGTGGGTCCAAAGACTGACCGCGACTTTATCGTAAGAAATCGAAAGATCAGGATGATGACCCTCGGCTTCAGCCGTCGCGCCAATCGCGTTGACAAACTTGAGCGCCGCCGCAAAATCGGCTAAGACGTATTCCTTGACGATCTTGGCGCCGGGAGCCAAACGCCAACCTTCGATTTGACCCAGATAAGTTTGGATTAACTCCGGCGAGAGCTTGTCGGCCAACCCTTCGCAAGGACGACATTTTTGTTCGGTCAATTTCATCTCCGACATTATATCACGCTTGATTTTGAAAGCTCAAACATTTAGAATAGACAAACATGCTGATTGTTGTCTGGTTGTCGCTGTTGGTAATGTCGGCCTCGTTGATCGGCGTCTTTGCCGTTTGGCGCCGAGCCGGACGATTGATCGAGAAAAATTTGGCCTACTTGGTCAGCTTCGCCGCCGGGGTCTTCCTGGTGATCGCTTACAAACTGGCGCGGGAGGCGATCGAGCACGCCGACCAAGCGACCGCCGGCCTCGGCTGGATCTTGTTCGGCTTCGGCGCCGTTTGGCTTGTCTTCAAACTCTTGCCGACTTTCCATCATCACTGCGAAGACGGCGACGATCATTGCCACACGCCGATTGACGCCCGTCGAATCTTGATCAGTGACGGCTTGCATAATATCGGCGATGGCATCCTCTTGGCGGGAGCGTTGGCGGTGAGCAATTTCTTGGGTTTGGTCACTGCCCTAAGCATCTTCATTCACGAACTGGTGCAAGAGATCTCCGAATTCTTCGTCTTGAAGCAGGCCGGATATTCCGCCCGGCGCGCTCTGACCCTGAACTTCTTGGTCTCCGGCACCATTCTCTTCGGTTCGTTGGGCGGTTACTTCTTGTTGGACAAATTTGAAGCGCTCGAAGCGCCTCTCTTGGGCTTGGCCGCCGGCGCCTTCTTCAACGTGGTCTTGCACGACTTGATTCCCTATTCGATTCGTCATTCAACCAATCAAAAACGCTATCTCAAACACCTGATCTGGTTCGCGATCGGCGCCGGTCTCAACTTCGGTTTAAACCAATTGCTCGGCCACTAGCCGCCAAACTCGATCTAAGTGCGAGGATCGCGACGCGACCAATCCGTCAGTTCGCCGGCGCGCCGTTCCAACGATCCGACCCGACGAATAAACTTGAGGTTGGTCGCGGGGATAAGCGAATAATGAGGCGAGTGATCAATGGCGGCCGCCAGATCATCCAGATGATCTTCGGCGGTAACCCAAGCCTCGCCCCAAGATTTGAGCTTGAACGGCTTGGAATAAGAGCGCAAAGTTTTTCGACCGCGATAATTGTAGTATTCGTTAAAATAAGATAAGGCCAACTCCCGCACGGTGCGATAAACCGGATCGCGCCAGCGCAAAACGGCGTGATTGGTTTTGCTGATCGCGCCCCAATAACCGCCTTGTCGGAAAAGCGCCACCACGTGATCGTCGTCGCCTTGCGTTTTCAGATCAAGCAAGAGCGGTTCTCGGCCGGCAAGCCACAAAGCCAACGCCGCCAAAAGCGCCCCTTCGAAGCAATGCGCCTTCTGTTCGCGCAAAACCCGGCGTGGGGAAAAGTAAGTTTCGCCGTTCTTCTCCCAATTGAGCGGCAAAGCGTCGAGGTAATCTTGAATCTTAGCCGGCGTGGAGAGTCGGCGCAAAATTCTCAACTCCTGTTTAGTCAAACCGAGCATTAATCTTAATAGTAGCAAGAAAAAACGTTTTAGGTTAGAATGCAAAACATCAAGAATCAAAAAATGAAGCGGAAACTTGCCAAATACAAACCCGGGGGTTACCAGTTGAGAGTCGGGCGATCTTCGGCCGGGCTCGGCCTTTTTGCTTTAGAGGAAATTCCCAAAGGAGTTTGTCTGATTGAATACTTCGGCCGAACCATTTCGTCGGCGGAAGAATACACCAGCCGAAGCAAATATCTTTTTGAGATTAATTCTCGGCGCACCATCGACGGTCAGACCCGCGCCAATCGCGCCCGTTACGCCAATCACTCTTGCCGACCCAACGCCGAGGCGAAAATTTATCGGGGTCGCGTTTTCTTGATGTCCCGCCGAAAAATCAAAACCGGCGAAGAGATTACTTACGATTACGGCAAAACGTATTGGCGCGAGCACATCGCGCCTAAGGGTTGTCGCTGCGTCAAATGCGTTCCGAGTCAACTCAAAGCAAAAACCGTGTTATAATTAAAAACGGTGTTTAAAGTTTTTAAAGATTACTTCCCGCCGTTGCGGACCAAAGAATTGCCGGTGCCGCCGCCTTGGTACCGAGCCGTCGGCGTGGGAGTGGTGATTATCGGCATGGCACTCGGCACCGGCGAGCTGATTATGTGGCCGCACCTGGTCAGCAAGTTCGGTCTGGGCATCTTGTGGTTGGCGCTGGTCGGCATCACGCTGCAATATTTTATCAACCAAGAAGTGGCGCGTCACACCTTAGCCACCGGCGAAAGTTTCTTCACCACTTCCGCTCGCTTGCTCTATTGGTCGCCCTTGGCCTGGCTCTCGGCCTCCATCTTGCTCTATATTTGGCCCGGCTGGGCCAGCACTTTGGGCACCATTTTGGCCGCTCTGGTCGGCGGCGGCGATTATCGCGTTTGGGCTTGGTTTTCGCTCGGCTTGGTTTTGATTTTGACCTTCCGCGGTCAAGCGGCTTACCGCATGCTCGAACTGTCTCTGAAGATTATCGTGCCGATATTTATCTTGCTTTTGGTTGTCATCAGTTTCTTCAATCTCAAATGGAGTCATCTGGTCTTGGCCGCCCAAGGTCTCTTCAATTGGGGTTACCTTCCGGCCGAGATCGACTTCAATGTTCTCTTGGGCGCCATCGTTTTTGCCGGCGCCGGCGGAATGCTCAATCTCTGCACTTCGCTCTGGTATCGCGACAAGCAAGTTGGCATGGCCGCCCATGAAGGTCGGATCACCAATCCGATCTCCGGTCGGCCGGAAGCGATCGGGGTGGTCGGCTCCACCTTCGTTATCAACGTCGAGAACTTGAAACGCTGGCGCGGTTGGATGCGTTATGTCTTCATTGATCAAGGGATAATTTTTTGGTTTTTGGGAGTGATTTCGCTCGTTCTCTTATCGGTCAACGCTTACGTGGTGCTCGGTTTAAAAGGCCTGGTTCCCGAGGGCAACGAGCTGGCGATTATGCAAGCCCAAATCTTCGGTCAAGAGTGGGGCTGGCTCGGTGTTAAAACTTACCTCCTGATGATTTATTTGATGCTCTTCTCGGTGATGTGGACCGTGATCGACGCTCTGACTCGTATCATTACCGACATCATCCACACTAATTCGCGCGAAGGCAAATTGACCGGTCGCTGGCGCTGGCTCTCTCGCCTGTCTATTCATCACCTCTATTATCTCTCGATTACTCTGATTGTCTTAATTCAGGCAACCCTCCTGCCCTTCAACCAACCGCTCACCTTCTTAGTCATTTCCTCGGTCTTGGGCGGTCTGACCATGGCGATCTACACGCCAATCTTGCTCTTCATCAATAATCGTCGCTTGCCTCAAGCCTTGCGCCCGGGATTGATCTCCAACCTCTTCCTCACCGGCGCCGCTCTGTTTTACGCCTATTTCGCCGTCATGGTGATCCGGCAAAACTTTTTCTCTTAACTTTTTGCCACCAGGCCGTCAATCAGCCAATAGTCCCCCACTTTAGACAACACGAAGGTCTTCTCAAGATCAACACCGCTCGAATATTTCATTTTTACCGTGACTTCGGCCACGCCGCCGGCTTGAGCGGTCGCCAAATTGTCGCGGTAACGAACGCCGACGATCTCAAACCCGAGATCTGGCACGTCTTGAATACCGAGAAACAATCCGGGATGGAAGTTGCCGGCTTGATCCAAAGCCGTTTGCTTGGCGGCCGCCGATAAGAACGAGGTCATTGAACCCAAAGCAATCGGATCGGACTTGGGCGGAACCGCATAATAGAGTTGATTCATAAACTCGATCACGGAATCGTTGGGTCGATCCGTCTGGATCGGTTCAACATTGTTAAGCAAAGAGGTCTCATCTTCCGCCAGTGTCACGGTTTCGACCGGTATCTGACGGGAACGATTAAAAAACAAGAAACCGCCGACAATCAAAATCGCGACCGCGACGAGCCAAATGATAGTGTTCTTATTCATACGATAATCCAAGTTCTCTAAAATTAAGCGATTAATAGGCTGTATTTTATCAACTTACTCGATAAAAGTCAAGGCTTTGCCCGTTTTATCGCCTCGACCGGTCCGGCCGATGCGGTGCACGTAATCATCGTAGGTCGCCGGCAAATCATAATTGATCACGTGACTAACATCGGGAATATCCAAGCCGCGAGCGGCCACGTCGGTAGCCACCAAGATAGCACTGCGGTTGGTCTTGAAGTTGTCTAAGGCGCGCTGCCGGTGAGATTGATTTTTGTCACCATGAATCGCTTCGGCGGCCAGGCCGTTCCGGCGCAACAGCACCGACAACTTCTCCACGCCAAATTTGGTCCGGCCGAAAATCAACACTTTGTTGAAATCGGCTTGCTTGAGTAAGCCGTGCAAGATCTCAAATTTTTCCTGACCGCGACCGATTCGCACCACCGACTGATCGACATTGCGCGAAGTGTCGCCAGTCTTCACCGAGACCGTCACCGGCGCGCGCAAAAATTCCTTGATCAAGGCGTCAATCTCGTGAGAGATAGTGGCCGAGAAAAGCAAGGTTTGACGATTCTCAGCCATTCCCGCCATGATAAAACGCATATCTTTGACAAAACCCATATCCAACATCCGATCCGCTTCGTCTAAGACGATGGTGCCGAAATCGGCCAATTTGACCGCGCCGCGTTCAATCAAGTCCTTGAACCGACCGGGGGTGCCGATGATAAAATTGTGACTCCGGCGCAAGTCCGACAACTGCCGGCCAATCGGCGAACCGCCAAAGCAACAAACCGAGAAAACGGGTAACCGGCCGCGAAACTTCTGAAATTCGCCGTTGATTTGCAAAGCCAATTCCCGCGTCGGCACGATAACCAAAACTTTGGCTCGCCGATCGCTTAAAATTTTGTCCAACAACGGAATCAGGAAGGCGGCCGTTTTGCCGGTACCGGTGTCAGCCACGCCCACCACGTCGTCTTGGGCCAGAATCGGCAAGATGGCACCGTCTTGGATCGGCGTCGGATTAACATAACCTTGGGCCAAAATATTTTGCTTCAAACTCTCGTTGATAGCAAAATCGGCGAAGCGATGTTTAGGTTCGTAAACTTCGGTCACCGAGCGCGGTTTGGCCGCGCAAGTAAAACGCGCGATATCGATCGTCGACCCAACCTTCCGGCGGCGCGACTGGTTGCTCCGAACGCCGGACCGCTGACCGACGAAACGCCGAACAGCCGTTTGGCCGGAGCGTTCGCTCCGGCGATAATTACCCTTAAACATTTTTGTTTATTTTTAGTCTTTAAAATTAAAACCGTAAGACGACTAAAGTCTCTTAAGTTTCAAATCCAAGACTAAATAGAAGACTATTTAGCGAAACCATAGAGATAACACTTACTCTTTAAGTATATTACAATTGGAGTTTTTTGTCAAGCAAAACGCAAAATCCCCGCTCAAGTCGAGAGCGAGGATTCTGGTCGTGGATTTAGACGACAACGGCGTTTAGGCGCGCTGCACGTTTACCGCGTTCATGCCTTTCGGCGAGTTTTCGGTTTCGAAGCTGACGGCGTCACCTTCGCGGAGCTCGTCGAACGAGACCCCCACCAAAGCGTTGCTGTGGAAGAACAAGTCCTTCTCCAGGCCTTCCGCCGTGATGAAACCAAAACCTTTGTCGGTAAGTTTCTTGATCGTACCAGTCATTTAGTTTGATTTTATTTTTACAGAACTCAAATAATGCGTAAAATTATAAGAGTACCTGAATCGACTTGCTTCAAATAGTCTCTAAATTTCACTTTCCACAGTATATAAGATATCCCCCTTTTAGTCAACTCGATTTACTTTTCTCTAGAGCGCTTCGGGCGGAATGACAATCTCGCCAGAACAATCCACCGCGTCGGGCGGAAGCAAGATATCGCCCTTATCGATCAAGGTCGGAACCGCGTTTTCGGAGACCTCGATCAAAACCACCTCGTTGGTTTCCGAGTCAGTGTAGTGGCAGACATAAACCTTCGTCGCGGCCGCATCGGCTACACCCACCAGACCTAAGAAGCCGGCTACCCCCACGAACATCATTTTTTTAAGCATTTTTAATTCTCAATCTCTACCTCTGATAAAATCGACCTTTCACCTTCAAACCAGGTCAAATGGAAAAAACTATTTTTGACTGACTTTTTTGGCGGCCCGTCATAATGAGATAAATCAGTAAGACGGAAATCAACAAGGTAAAGACAATCGTCGCCACCGCCGAGATAAAAAAGAAGATTTCAGCCTGCACGAGAGATTCCATCCCCTCTATAGTAACACAAAGTTAAACAAAAACCTCAACCCCTCACTCAAACCATTGAACTTTGTTCGCGCCAAAGAGCGGCGTAGAGTCCTTTCAATTCCAACAATTCTTGATGTGTCCCCTGCTCGACCATTACCCCCTTCTCCAAAACATAAATTCGCTTCGCGTGGGCAATCGTCGATAACCGGTGGGCCACCAACACGGAAATTATCTCGGGATTATTTTTAACAACTTGACCGATCGTTCGAGAGATCTCTCTTTCGGTTATTGAATCCAGACTAGAAGTTGCCTCATCGAAGATGATCAGATCCGGACGACGCAAGAGGGCGCGAGCGATCGCCAGACGCTGGCGCTCGCCGCCGGAGATCTTCAGTCCGCCTTCGCCAATTTTAGAATCAAGCCCCTTATTTCCCCGCTCCACAATCGAGAGTGCCGAGGCTTGTCCCAAAGCGCTCAAGCATTCTTCATCGGTCGCCTGCGGATTAACAAAGAGCAGATTCTCCCGAATCGTCCCGGCAAAAAGTTGGGTCTCTTGCGCCACCAAGCCAATTCGCTTGCGATATTTGGCGCGATCAAGCCGATTCATCTCAAGACCGTTGACAAGCAAAACTCCTTCGGTCGGATCATATAAACCCACCAACATCTTCACTAACGTGGACTTGCCGGCCCCTGATGGTCCGACAAAAGCCACCGTCTCTCCTCGCTCAATTTTAAGATTGATGTTTATCAATGAAGCCTGACTGGCCGTTTGATGTTTGAAAGTCACTTGTTTGAATTCGAGTTTGTTTAAAGGTCCGGGGAAAACCGGTTCCGTTGGTTTGACCTCCGGAGTCAACGATAAAACACTTTCCAATTGTTCCATACTAGCCTTGGCTTCTTGATATTGGGCCGAGACCGTGCCGAAATCAGACAGCGGACCAAAAATAAAAAAAGAGTAAATCAGCAAAGTAAAATATTCCCCAACCGAGACCTGACCTTCAAAAATCAGAATTAGCATCAAGGCCAGCAGGACCACCCGCATTGAATTGATGAAAGTTCCCTGAAAAAAGCTCAGAATCCGCACCAGCTGAATCTTCTGTAATTCCAGTTTGAGAATCTGATCATTCGTGTTGTTTAAACGGGAAACTTCTTGATCTTCTAAGCCCAAACTCTTCACCAGCTCGATATTGCGCAATGTCTCAGTGGTCGAACCCGCCAGGCCCGCGGTTTGCGCGACAATGTTTTTCTGGATTGTTTTAATTCGACGGGTAATATAAAAATTGAAACCGCCCAAAATTGGAATCAGAGCAAAATAAACCAGACCAATCAACCAGTGCACGCTTAAGGCATAGGCAACCACAAACAAAATTCCCACCAACGACAAAAAGACAGTATTGATCAAACTTATAATCAAGACTTGAATATCCTGACGCGCTTTTTGCAGTTTTTGCAACAATTCGCCGGAACGCTGATCTTCAAACATATGATAAGGCAAGGAGAAAGAGTGCTCGACGCTGTCAGCGTAGAGCTTAGCTGAAACACGCTGGGTAATCATATTGACGTAATAATCTTGGAAGTTTTTGGCGATCCGTGAAATCAAAGCCACTAAAACCGAAAGTAACAGTAAAATAAGAATCCCCGAGACAAACTCGCTTCGGGTATAATCGCTAGCGCGCGTGGCGTAACGATCCACAATCAAGCGGGCCAGTTGCGGATCCAACAGCGAAAAAACCTGATTAATCGTCGCCAATAGCAGGCTCAAAAAAAGAAACTGCTTGTAGTTCTTAACATAATTCCAAACTCGAGTCATAAGTTCACCATTTTATCAGACATCTTAAAAACAAACAAAAAATATGTTAGGATAGTTTTATGAGAAACGAACTAAACGAGGCCGAAAAAAGAGTCATTTTAGACAAAGAGACCGAAGCCCCTTTTACCGGTGAATATGTCAATCACCAAGCGACCGGAGTCTATGTTTGTCGCCAGTGTGAATCACCGCTCTACGATTCTAAAGATAAGTTCGAGTCTAATTGCGGTTGGCCCAGTTTCGATGATGAAATCTCCGGCGCGATCGAAAAAAGTTTAGACGCCGACGGCCTTCGCACCGAGATCACTTGCGCCAAGTGCGGCGGCCACTTGGGGCACTTGTTTGCGGGCGAGCAATTAACGGCTAAAAATATTCGCCATTGTGTCAACTCTATTTCGATGAAATTCGTCCCGGGAAAATAATAAAATATTATGATTAAAAAAACGGTTCTGGGCGGTGGTTGCTTCTGGGGTTTGCAAGACCTGATTCGAGAACGGTTAGGAGTGATTAAAACAACGGTCGGATATTGTGGCGGTCAGGTCGAGAATCCAACTTACAAGAATCACCAAGGCCACGCTGAGGCGGTGGAGATCGAGTATGACGACAGCCAAACTTCGTTTAAGAAATTACTGGACTTTTTCTTTCAAATTCATAATCCGACCACGCTTAACCGACAAGGTAACGATATTGGTTCCTCTTATCGCTCGGTCATTTTTTATCAAGACGAACAAGAGAAACAGATCGCGCTTGATTTTATCCAAATCGTCAACGACTCCAAACGCTGGCCCGGACCAGTCGTCACCACCTTGGAACCACTGGTCAAATTCTATCCGGCCGAGGATTACCATCAGGACTACTTGCAAAAAAATCCCGATGGTTACACTTGTCACGCCATCTGGTTCGACAGTTATCTCAAAGACTGAAGAAACTTTAATTCAACTGGCCGGCGACGTAGCCGGTGGTCCAACAAAGTTGGAGCGAGTAACCGCCGGAGGGACGGTTGATATGGAGAATGTCGCCCGTGAGATAGAGATTGCGATAAAGCTTAGACTTCATCGTTTTGGGGTCCACTTCAGTCAGAGGCACCCCGCCATCGGAGATCACGGCGCGATCCAAGCTCATTAAACCCTCCACCGAGAGCGGCAAAGCCTTCAAGAATCGAGTCAACTGTTTGCGCTCGTCTCGAGTAATCTCGTGGACACGCCGGTCGGAATCTGAGATGATCCGGAAGTTAAGCAGAGTCTGGTCCAAACCCTTGGGTGTAATTTCTTTGGCAATATTTTTGAAAGTTTTATTTTTGTTTTGATCAAAGATTTTAAGAACTTGCTTCTCCAACGACCCTAAATCAGTATCGGGATAACAGTCAATTTTAGCCGTCACCGCCCCCTCGTGCAACAAATCAGCCACGCGATGAGCCGAATTCAGAATCAGTGGACCAGACAAGCCAAAGTGGGTAAACAAAATTTTTCCCGTCTCCGAAAACGCTTTGCGCCCCTCGACGAAAAAAGTGATCTTCATAAAAGATAACGAGGTGCCGGAAAGATCCTTCACCCAACTGTCAGAAACCCGCAAAGGCACCACCGAGGGCGTCGGCTTCTTGACGGTGTGACCAAGACCGATCAACCACTTGAAACCGTCGCCGGTAGAGCCCGTCTTCGGGTGAGATGAGCCGCCCGTGGCAATGATGAAGTTTTCGGCGTAATAAGTGCCCAGTTTGGTCTTAACCGACACAATTAAACCGGCGTCTTTGTCGGCGCTGATCTTAAGCACCGGATTATTTTTAATAATCGTTACGTTTTTATTCGTGACGAAACGTTCCATCACTCGGAAAACATCAACCGCTTTTTGACTCCGCGGAAAAGTTCGTTGACGCGCCTCCACCACCAAAGGCAAGCCGCGTGATTCGAAAAATTTGAAGGTGTCACCCACCCCAAATTGCGCGAAGGGCGAATAAAGAAACTGTTCGTTCCGGCCAAACTTGGCCAAGAATTCGCGTCGGTCGAAAGTGGCGTTGGTAATGTTGCACCGACCGCCTCCGGTGATCCGCAACTTGTTGCCCAAGCGATCGTTTTTCTCCAAGAGCAGAACTTGTTTGCCTTTGGTGGCGGCGGTGCCGGCCGACATCAAGCCCGAAGCCCCACCTCCAATGACGATCAGGTCGTACTTTTGATCTGATTTAACTGTTTTCATCTCACTTTCTACTCTACGCCCTTTTCTTCTTGGCGGCCAGCATTTGTTTCTTGATCGCCAAACGCTTTTTGGTTTTAGGTGATCGTGAGGTGCGCTTCTTGCCAACACCGGTAGCTCTTTTTCCCATCTTAATTTTGGTTAATTAATTAATCCTCTCTCTTAATCTAAGATTAACAGTCTAGCACGAATTAGGTCACCGATGAACCCCTTCGATTAATTTAATCAACCGCTTGGGCGCAATGGGCGCAACGACGCGCCGGGCGCGGAATCTCGCTCAGACATTCGGGACATTTCTTGGTCGTGGGATCAGCCGGCGCTTCGCGACGCGCGCGAGAGACCAAGAGATTCATCGGCTTGACGACAAAAAAGAAAATCGCGAACGCCACCAAAACGAAGGAAATCAAAGAAATTGTTTGAATTCTTTTAGCATAAGTTTATAAACTTATCAATAATAAACCGGCAACTCGAGCGCCTCATCAGACTCGGGCAGGCCCGAAGGATTATCTTTTTGAAGAATGATCGCCCCCCGCCGACTGAAGTCGCCGATATCTTCCGGCGTCTTAAACTCCAACACTCCCTCAAAGGGCACGAAGTCTTCGGTCATCCAATCCCCCTTCGCTTCGGCGTAACCCCCGGCAATAATCAAACCGTCCCAATTGACCAAAGTAATCGGAAAACTGGCCTCAAAGTACCAATTGCCCCGAGCCTGCCCGCGCACCACCAAGGGTGAGGCGATCACCGTCATTGGCTGTGGTTCCGACACTATAATCAAGTCACTTTTGGAAGCAATATGTTCGGCCAAATCAGCAGGAATCTCCACTTCTTCCGAGAGGTCGCGAATAAAAGTGCCCTCAGGCGAGAGGCATTGTTCGGGATAACTCTCGGCCACCGGATAACCGGCCGCCACACAGTCTTCGAAATTAGTCATCAAACCGCGCTCCTCCTCTTGATCGTTGAACCAAAAGACGCCGGCGATCAAGACGATAATCCCCATCAGAATTAAACTTTTTTTAATCATTATTTAAAATCATACCAAAAAAGACACGGATTACCCACAAAATTGGCAACCCGTGCTCGCACCTTCGCGCCCCCGCTTAATCCGCAGGAAGGCTAATCTTCAGTTCGGGGGCAACTCTCTGCTCCCGAATCACCTTCCTTCGCGGCAAATAAATCTAGATCGAAAGCGGTCACTCTAATCTCGTGTCGCGCGTGATAAAAAATTTCTCGCCCGCAATGAACACAGGGTTTCTGAAACCGCTTGATCATCCGACACTTAACGATCACACCCTCGGTGACCCGGTGATTAATCTTACCACAATGTGGGCAAGCGATATTGTAGTGATCGCCGTGGGTCTCACTAAAGATTGTCATTGCAACCTCCTTTCTATTTTCATTATAACCCAAAAGTCCTCTTTAACCTAGACTTAATCATCTCGGAAGAGTGGCCTGTAAGCATTAGTAAAGTGGTAAAAGGATATCTATACCGATCAGTTCTTGGCGCGCGGGACATCGAAATATTATATCACATGTTTCCGTATTTAAGTGTTCCTGACAACTTTAGCCTTTAACCACCTTTAGCCCAAAATTAATTAGAAAAAAACGCGGACTGTGTAGCAAACAATCCGCGTTGGTTGGCCCGGTTCGACCGAAGGCGTCAAATCCACCCCTAGCTGATAATGAATTTTCGCCTGCAGTAAGGGCAAGAGTTAATTCGGACCAGCAACACCCTCGCCTCTTCCACCGTCAATTCATGGTTATTAAGTTGGCTGAGTTCCTCGTCGGTGACGCAAACATGCTCCGAAGTTTCCAGCATAAAATCACCTCCTTTCTGTTTTTATTCTAACACGAACATCCTTCGCGACGCAAGATGTCTCGGTAATGTGTACACACATCTGGCGGTTTTCCCTAGAATGGGGAAATGCCCATATCCATGACTAAAACAATCAAAGAAAAAAGACTTAGACGGGTCTTGACCATTATGAGGAAGATGCCGGAGGAGGTTTTTCCGGGGGAGGTTTCGCCTCCCCCAAGGGATCAAATGTGTTGTAATGTTATCTTGGGCTCCCCGCAGCGGGACATACCTCGAATTTGGCAAAAGCTAATCACGGATATTATCGCCGGACACATAAGGACCGGATTGGACAGGTGGCCGACGGAATCTGGGCGTCGAGGAAAGGTCGGTTGAATTGTCCTGAACGGTTCAATTGTACTGTGAGCGCTCCCGGAAAAAAGTGGGGAGAGTTTGCGCTTGATGTCAACTCATGATAGGGCTACGGTCATTTACTTGCCTAAGAAGCGATCACACGTGCAGTCATTTGTGGGACTACATATTGCGCATTCCAGAGTCTTCCAATCCCTTCTCTACTACATAACGTGGACCTAGAAAGATCAAAAACTTGAATTCTAGCTTGAAGTGCAACGAAGCTTTGCGAACACTGGCCCGTACCCCAAAATTTGAACACCAATCTTGTATAGTTTACCAATCTAAGTAACATACAAGACATATGAAAAGACAAAAAATTGCCCTCGAAGTGAAGGAGCAAATTATTAATCGGATCAAAAACGACGGGGTCACCGTTTCTCAAGCGGCCCTTGACCACGGCATCGC
>Ga0210057_1000877_pt1 | contig 48291 bp, 61 predicted proteins | sample CryGeyCG2114_010_2_FD_183968 | JGI IMG/M metagenome (GOLD analysis project Ga0210057, IMG submission 183968) | Groundwater microbial communities from aquifer - Crystal Geyser CG10_big_fil_rev_8/21/14_0.10 (SPAdes) (version 2) | ecosystem: Environmental > Aquatic > Deep subsurface > Groundwater ...
GAGAATGACTTTTTATTCTAAGTTTAAAATATTCTTTTCTTATTTCTTCTTTTTTCATTAGATTCACAGGTTTTCACCTGCGAACTAATTTTCGGTGCTAGTGACATATGTCTGTTGCTTGCACATTATTTTAATCTTTTATTAAAATCATTAATTATTTTAAAAAAATCTTTCTGTGAAATAACTTTGTCAACTTCTGTTAATCCTCGCTGTTCTACAAATTCTCTAAATGCTTCTGGTTTATATCCTCGTTTTTTTAATGAAATAATCGTCGCAAGTCTTTCATCATCTTCTCCAGAAAATTCTCCAGATTTTATTCCCGCAGTTATTTTTCTCTTCGATAAAACTAAATCATTAAATTTCATTCTTCCAATAAAAAATGTCCAAGGAAATTTTTTTTCAAATATATCAAAAATCATTTTTTGTCTTTTTGCATTATCTGCATGATCTTTTCCTCGAATAATATGTGTCATTTTTAATTCCATATCATCAACTGCTACAACAAGATTCATTAAAGGCCAAACTCGATATTTTTTCTTTTGAATAGGATGTTCATGTAAATTAATTCTTGCCAATGGGAAATCTCTCATTGCAGGATTTGGATGTTTCATATCTGATTTAAATCTTAAGACAACTTCTCCAGGTTGATAACCTTTTTTGTCCAACATTTTTTTCCAGTCTTCTAAATTTTTTTCAACACTTTTTTTTCTACAAGGGCAATCTTTTTTTTGTTTAGCTAATTCTCTAAATTCATCTCCTGAACAACTACAAACATAAACAGAATTTTTTTTAATTAATTTTTCAATATAATCATAATAGATTTTCATTCTATCTGACGAATTAATATATTCTGTAACATTTCCAAATATCCAATCACAATTTCTTTTGATATTTTTATAACTCTCTTTAAGTGTTGATTCGGGGTCTGTGTCGTCGATAATAACATAAAATTTTCCACCATATTTTTTTACAAACATAGGCGAGATTAAATTTGAAATAATATGTCCAACATGTAATGGCCCAGAAGGTGCAGGTCTAAATCTCATAATAACGCCTTTTTCTGCATTCGGCAACTCAGGCAAACCTTCTCTAACTTTTCTTTCTGAAATAATTTCTTTTAATTTTTCAAATTCTTTTTTTTGTTCTTCTAATGATAATTTTGAAATTTCTTTAATAATTTCATTAATCTTGGGTATAACTTCTTTCACCTTGTTTTTTTCTAAACCCTCGTTAAATAACGAAGAAACAACTGAACCTGGATTTGCTTTTCCTTTGTAAGCAATTGCATTTTTCAAAACATATGCACGAATTTTATTTTCTTCCATAATTTTTCAAATAGAATCAAATTAATAAAATTATCTAATTAAGAATCTCAAATAAGTAACTTATTTTTTGATTTTTACTATCATAGATTTCCATTATTGGCGAAGGTTTATAATTTTTTTCAGCAATATATTTTTCTAATTTTGGATAAACTTTGAAAACTCCAATTATTATCGAAAATTTATTTCTATAAGGGAAATCTATAACAACATTTTTTGTTTTTGAAATATCTTTAACATTATATTTTCCTTTCAATCCGGTAATTTTAGAATAATCTCCAGATTCAATTATAACTCCTATTTCACTTCTTAATTTGTCTTTGTCAGTATTATCTGGATTATCATAATAAATACCAAAACTTTTTGTTGTGTTAATTCCATCGCTTACCAAAGAAGAATAAATTTTTTCTTGAATAACTCCAACTTCTGAATAATCTCCAATATGTGTTTCATAAACGACTTTGAAAGGCCCTACTTCTTGTTCATTAATTTTAATTTCTTGCACAATCCCAAAATAATACAATCCAAAAACAATCCCTCCAATTAATAATATTGTAAAATAAAATGTGCTCTTTTTCATTAAACAATTAACGAATCAATTTTTATAAACTTATTTAAAGTTAATTTTATTATATAATTTATGAGGTGTAAAAAAATTTTTTTAGTTCTTCTTCCAGTTTTAATCTTAAATTTAATTTGGGAATTTTGCCATTATAATTTATATCTAGATTTAACAGGAATTCCTTCGACAATTCATTTAATTCTCGCCTCTTTTGTAGATGTCTTTTTAGTAGCATTAATTTTTTTAATAATTTCTTTAAGACATAAAGATTGTTCATGGACAGATAATCCTCAAGAAAAAGATTATTCACTCATAATCATATCAGGACTTATATTAGCATTTGTTTGGGAATTGTTTAATCTTAAAATTGGAAGATGGGAATATACCTCAATGATGCCGTTATTTTTTAATGTTGGATTAAGTCCTCTTTTGCAACTCGCTATAACTGGAACTATTGGTTTAATTATTTATAATAGTGTGATAAAAAAATAAAGGGGCAAAGCCCCTAAAAATTAATTTCCACAACCACAACTTTTTCCTTGTGTTGCTCCACAAGTTGATAATCCACAATTATTTTGTGCCGTGCAACTATTTCCACAATTTGCTCCGCAAGTTTTTTCTATCTGTTGATTATCATCTACAGAAAGAGCATTAACTACAGCCAACCCAGAGATAACAACTACTGCCAAAACAATTGCAGCGATTCCCAAAAGATTCATTTTAGTTTCCTCCTTATTTAATTAGAATTTATAGAAAAAAGTTTTATTTATTCTCTTTGGAGAAACTAGTTTCAACTAAAAAGAATTTCTTTTTTTAGAATTCTTTTAGCATTTTGAACTCGATCATAATATTCAAATCCTTCCAAAATTCTTTCTTTTTGATAACCAGTTTTTTTCATATTTTTCATTTCTTTTAAGATTTGATTTACTCCAAAACCTTTTTTTCTAAGTTGTTTAATAAGTTTAGTTATATTTTTTCCTTTGATATTATTTTTTTCTGCCAAATTTTTAATGGCTTTCTTTGCATAAGCATCTCCTGCATTAAAAGAAATTATCGCTAATTTTTCACTTCCATCAAAAGTTTTTTTCAAATCAGAATATTTTTTACAATTTTGATTTGTATGTTCAGAAATTTCAAATGGATTATTATTATAATCATATCCATAAGTAGATAAAACATTTCCAAAAATTCCTAACGAACCTGTTTTAGAGCTAGTGAATGGATTAAATCGCGATTCAACATATCCCATTGCAAGCATATTTTCTAAATTTAAATTTTTATAAATGTCACAATTTTTATTCAAATGCGGTTTTAGCTTCTCTAAATTTTCTCTAATAATTTCTTTATTTGTATCAAATTCTCCGGGCTTTATTCCATTCATATAAGTTATAAATTGTAGCCTCTTATCTTCTCTAATTTTTTTAATTTTTTCAGAATCCATATCTTGAGTAATACTTCTATTTTTTTCTATGTTCTCTTCACTCGTTGGAGGAAGATAACCCATTAATTCTTTTTTAGATATTTCGAATTTTAAATAATCTCCAATTTGCAAATCAGTTGCTTCTTTTCCAGGATTTGATGCCACAATATAATTTGTAGAAACTCCATATCTTTCTGCTATTTTTGAGAAAGTATCTCCTTTTTCAATTTGATGTTTTACATTGAATATTTCTTTAGAAGCTTCTTCTTTTGATTTTTGATATCCCAAATAAGGTGCAGTAATTTTTTTTACTAAATTATTCTGAATTGAAACATCTGATTTATCTCCTAATATTAGAGCATAAGCTAAAACTGTTCCCAAAACTCCTGCCATAACTATTAGTCTTTTTGTTAAACTTGTCATTTAGAGCTACCATCTTCGTTGATTTAAAAGGTTTTCTTTTAGAATTAATCTCTCAATATAACAATATTATTCATTCCTCGCCGCTTTCTTTCAATTAATTGTTTTGCCTCAAGTTTGTCCAATAATCTTGTTGTTTTAACTTTCCCAATTTCTAATTTTTCCATTAAATCTGATTGGAAAACTGCTTTTCCTTCTTTCAATAAAAATTCAATAACTTTTTTTTCATCTCTATCTAAATTTTCTAAATTTAGCTTCTTCTTTTTTTCTTTAACCTTTTTAATAATAATTTTTTCATTTGGTTTTACAAACATAATCACAAAACCTATAATTAAAATAATTGCAACAATGCTTAAACTCATTAGTGTTTGAATAGAAAGTGTATTGTACATTGTACATTCAGGCCCATGAGAACAAGTTGCACCAATTAGATTATTTAATGTAGAATTAAAAATTAAGACAATCAGCCCCACAATAATTCCTATTCCAATGATAAGCAAACCAACATTTTTATTTTCCAAATTATTCAACTCCTTTCTTTTCTTTACTTCCTAATTTTTTCTTATTGTAATCCTCAATTGCTTTGCCTAAAGCTTGTGCAGCCATTTCACCACAGTGCATTTTTATTTCAGGAAGTCCTTTAAGAGATTTTGCAACATCACTAGTTTTTATTTTATTAGCATCATTTATTTTTTTTCCTTTTGCAAGTTGAGTAATCATAGATGATGTTGCAATCGCAGCAGCACAACCAAATGTTTTGAATTTTATATCTTCAATAAATTCATCTTTTGTTCCCTTTTTTCCAATTTTGATAAAAATATGCATAATATCACCACACGACGGGTTTCCAACTTTTCCAACTCCGTCAGCATTTTTAATTTCACCCATATTCTTCGGGTCCATAAAATTCTTCATAACTTCTTTTGAATATCTCATTCCAACATCTCCTTTAATTTATTCGCACTTATTTTTTTATTTGGAAGTTTCTTTATCTTTTTTCCAATTTTTTTGCCTTTAGTAAAAATCTTTGTAGAAGATTTTTCAGGGCCTCGTGAGAGGTTTTCGTGCCCTTTTTGGGTATACACCCTTGAGTGTTCATTTTCTTTCTTCCCATTTAATCTATCAATTATTTCTTGAATTTCTTTTTTGCTCATTCCATGTGCAAGACAACCTTGCTCTAAAGTCTCCATAGATGCAAGTCCGCAACCAATGCAATGAAGTCCATACTCAAATAAAATCATTCCCGCTTCGGGATTTATCTTCATAATTTCTCCAAGTTTTGTGTTTTTTGTTATTTTCTTTTTTTCCATTTTTTTATTCCATATTTAATTAAAAAAATCGCTCCAACAATAAAGATAATTCTCAAAGGCAAACCAATGACCCAATCCCAAATTGTAATCACATTTTCTGTTGCAGGATTTCCAGTATGTGCCGATACAAGTGGAATTAAATCTAAAATTTTCATTTTATTTTATTTCCTATTTTGCTTAGATTTTTTATCAAATCAAGGCGCTCGTTTTTCGTGGCATAGTTTGCTATGTAAGAAAAGCGACAACGCAGAGTTGGTAAAAAAGATTGCAAAATCATCTTACTAATGGACTAATCCGTCTAAGTTTAATTACAATATTTTTTATTTTTTCTAAGAAAAAATCTAATTCTTCTTTTGTTGTAAATTTGCTTATTGTAACTCTCAATGAACTATTTGATTGTAAAGGTGTCAATCCAATTGCAGCCAAAACATGGCTTGTTTTAAGTGTGTTTGACATACAAGCTGAACCTGTTGAAGTGAAAATTCCTTCGTTCTCTAAATAACCACCTATTGCTTCTCCTTCGATATTGTTAAATGAAACATTTATATTATTACACAATCGTTCTCGAGGACCATTCAATCGCACATTTTCTATTTTCAATAATTCATCAATCAAATAGTCTCTTAATTCTTTCATTTTTTTAACATCTTTGTTTGATGCAATATCAACAGATTTTGCAAAACCAATAATTCCAGGAACATTTTCTGTTCCACTTCTTAAGCCTCTTTCTTGTCCACCTCCGTGAGCAGTAGGAGTAATTTTAGTTCCATCACGAATATATAATGCACCTACACCTTGAGGCCCATGAATTTTATGTGCATTCAAAGTAACCAAATCTAAATTTTGTTTTTTAACATTTAATTCAACTTTAGTAAAACTTTGACAAGCATCAGTATGAAATAGAATATTTTTTTCTCTACAAATTTTACCAATTTTTTCTAAATTCTGTATTGTTCCGATTTCATTATTCCCGTGAATAACTGAAACAACAATTGTTTTATCAGTAATAGAATTTTCCAAATTTTCCAAATCAATAAAACCTTCACTATCAACATCAAGATAAGTTACTTTTGCACCTTGTTTTTCCAACCATTTACAAGTTCTTAATATACAATCATGTTCTATTTTTGTTGTAATAATATGATTTTTTTCTGGATAGTTTTCAAAAAATAAACCTTTTAATGCAAAGTTGTTTGATTCAGTTCCACCTGATGTAAAAATAATCTCAGAAGTTTTAGCTCCAATTGCATTTGCAATTATTTTTCTACTTTTTGTTAAAGTATTTTTTGCATTTTGTCCAACTAAATGCGACGACGATGCATTTCCAAATTTCTCTCCAAAATAAGGAAGCATTTCTTTTACAACTCTCTCGTCAGGTTTAGTTGTTGCGCCATTATCTAAATATATTTGTTTCATTTTCCACACTCCTTGCATTTTCCACCACAAAAAGTTTTTGCATGTTTATCAATTAATTTTAAAATTGGGACCATTGTTTTTTTATTCAAAAAATAAATTCTTTGTTTGCCTTTTTGTTTTGATTCAACAATATTGCAACATTTCAGCGAAGACAAGGCATGAGATATTTTACTCTGTTCAACACTTAGTTGTTTTGCAATTTCTGTAACACTTTTTTCTTTTTCCCGTAAAATAGAAATAATCTCAATTCTCAAAGGATTTGCCAAATTAGTAAAAAAGATATGATATGTTGAATTTTTCATTCGTCTTTTTCAAAACAACTATTTAATTGAAAAAGGCGAACTAAAAATCTCTTTGGAGATTTTTTGCCTGCGGTGGAAAATTTCTGGATTAGATTTGTATTTTTCATTCGTGATTTTCAAAGCAACATTTAATTGAAAATTGCGAACTAAAAATTGTTCTACAATTTTTTGGCTGTGCTGGAAAATTCAAATGATATGTTGAATTTTTCATATGAATTTACATTCATATATATTTATAAATATTTGTATAATTATTTTTTCTTCTTAGAACTTTTCTTTATCTCTATTTGTATAAATTTATTCCAATTTATTTTAGAAAAAACATAAATATAAAGAATTGGTAAGATTCCAACATTATTTGTTAATGCTAAAACAATAAACCAAAAAATTGAACCTTTTCTAGCAGATTTCCATAAGCCCAATAATTTCCAAATCATTGACCAAATTAATATTATTACCAAAATTCCTATTACAATATTTGCAGATAATCCAAACTTCTGAGAAATTTCATTTATTGAATTATATATATACGGGCTTTGTTCAAAAAAAGACATTGTATCACCAAAATTATTAACAAAAATTATTATTTAAATCTTTAGTAATTTTTATTTCTATTTTCAAGAATTTCAACTCTTTGTTGAAGATGAAAAATTTGATTAGATAATTCTTCAATTTTGTTAGTCATATCAACTAATCTTTTAGCTAATTTTCTTCTTTTTTCAATTGAATCATTTTCTTCAGAATTATTTTCTATTTTAGATTCATTTGAATTATTAAACATCCCAAAAATTCCAGGAGCAACAGGAGTTTCTTCTTTTGCATCTTCTCTAATCTCTTTAATTTTTTCTTGTTGTTTTCGATATTTTTCAGTTAAATCAACAAAATCTCTTTTTTTTCCTATGCCTAAAAATCCCATAAATATTTCAAGAAACAGGTGTTTTTAAAATTAGTTATCAGAATATTTTTTAAACATAAGAATATTAATAATAAAAAGATGGTAGAAACAATTCATGACATAATAAAAAAAGTAGTGCCTTATTATAAAAAAAAAGGGGCAGATTCATCACATACAATAGTTTACGATTCCTCGACAGAAACTCTTGAGCCAATTTATTTTTATGTAGTTGACCTTATGGAAGAATTTGGAATGAAACCAGAAAAGATTATAGATAATTTTGTTTCCTCGCCAGGTTCAGGACATTTTGGGGAGTTGGGACAACGGGCAACAATAATGCAACAGCAAGGAGCAAAAGTTCTTGCAGATATAAACACTGTTCTTCGAAGTGTATTAAATATAATTTATGATTTAAAAGAATTTAAAATAAGATTACAAGCTTATCAAGATTTAAAAAATAAAGACAAAAAAGATGCAGCGATTTTGAGTCTTAAACAAATCTGGATGGATAAAGTTGATATGCAAAAAGGCAATTCAAGTATCAAAGCAATGGCTTTAAGCCAAGCAGGATTTCAAACTTTAATCGACGCATTTCTTGTAATTAAAGATGAAAATTTGAAAGATTCTGGAGGTAATGAAATTGATTTAAATGATAGAGTAAAAAGAATTTTACAACAAAGAATTTCTGAATTTAACTCATGGCTTAAGCATTCTGAAGAAGAATTAACAAAAAGATATGAACTCGAAAAAAATTATTTACGAAGTCAAGTTAATAGTTTGCAACTTTATTCTCGTTGGGCAAAACCTTATTTAATTGCAGCACAACAATTAGAAACTTCGCAAATTGGCGGGGCAAGAAATCCTGCATTAGTAAAAACTTTCAACACAATTCTTTTGGAATTAACTTTAATGGGAAAACAAAAATTAAATGTAGAAGCAGAAGTAGATAATGGGAATTTGCCCTTAGATTTTAGAAAAATGAAAACCCAAAGAGATTATTATAGTATAATTTTAATTGATTTTAAATTCAGAGGAATTCCTCAAAAAGTTTCTCAGCAATCTTATGCATTTGGAGGTAGAATAGATGTGACATTTAGTAGTTATGGACTTAATCAAGATGAGTTGGATAAAGTCGAAGAGGAATTAAAAAAATCAGATGTTCAAGATGTTTTAACTTTAATTGAAGGTGCTACAACAGATAGTTTAGATAGATTAAATGACGAAATAAATTATTTTTTAGAAGAAAAATCTTCTGAAGAAAAAATTAAAGAAAATAAAGATACTTCAAATCCTATTTTGGCTTTATTAGGTTTTTATAATAAAAAAGATAATTCATCTCAAAATAAAAAACAAGAAAAAACTAAAGGCCCAATTAAAAAAGATAATTGGATTGAGGCAAAACATTTTAGATCTTTAGTTGTAGGAAAAGGAAAAGATACAGCTTTTGGTTTATTTGATGTATATAAGAAAGCTCACAAAATGGAAAGTTTTACTTAATTAATATTTTTAATAATTGATTCAATAATTTCTAATAGTAATTTTCTATCTTCTTTTTTATTATAAGAAATTTTAAGTGGGTCCCCAAAATTATTTTTAATTATTTTTTCATTATCAGAAAAAATTACTGCATAATCTTTTGTTTCTACAAAATTATATCCAATCTCTTGAACAAGTTTTTTTAATGAATCATAGTTTATTTTTTTAGTTAGAAATGCAATTTTCATTTTGTATAAACCTTTCTTTCTATTCACAATAATTTTTTTATTTTCTTTTATGTGTCTTCCCAATATAAAAAGTGAAAGTCCTGCAACAATACAAGTAATACTAAACACAGAATTAAATTCGTTTTTGATATTTTCATTAATTACATATCCTGTAACTCCAGAAAAATAATTAACCATAAAAATAAATCCTATAAAACACATACAAATTCCAATAAATTCAATTAACCTCTTTATCATAGAATAATAAATTATTTAGAAGTTATAAATTTTCTTCTCTAGCAAATTGGAGTTATTTTATATAACCATGTTTTTGCAGATTCCAAAGTTTGTGATATTCTCCTTGCTGTTTTATCAATTCAGAATGTTTGCCTTGTTGAATTATTCCCCCATTCTTCATAACAATAATTCTATCTGCATTCATAATTGTAGAAAGCCTATGAGCAATAATTATTGAAGTTCTATTTTCTAATAATTTATATAAACTTTTTTGAATTTCGTTCTCTGTTTCAGAATCCAATGCAGAAGTTGCTTCATCCAAAACCAAAATCTTTTTATTAGCTAAAATTGCTCTCGCAATTGAAACCCTTTGCTTTTCTCCTCCAGAAAGTTTAACTCCTCTTTCGCCAACAATTGTGTTTTCCCCTTTAGGAAAATTCTTAATAATTCTATCTAATTGTGCAAATTTAATTGCATTTTCAATTTCTTTTCTTGAAGCTTTTGGATTTGCAAATTTAATATTATTGTAAATTGTCTCATCAAACAAAATGCATTCTTGCGGAACAATTCCTGTTTCTCCTCGAAGAGATTCTTGTTTAAACTCTCTAATATCTTTTCCATCAATTAAAATTTCTCCAGAATTAACATCATATAATCTATTTAGTAAATTTACTAAAGTAGTTTTTCCACAACCTGAATGTCCAACTAAAGCAACTTTTTCTTTAGGTTTAATTTTCAAATTAAAATTTTGTAATAACTTTCTTTTTCCATAACTAAAATTAACATTTCTAAATTCAACAGAACCTTCTTTAATTTCGAGTTCTTTTGCATTTGGTTTGTCTTTTATTTCATTTTCTATTTTTCCATATTCAAATAAATCTTGAAAATCTGCCATTGCACGATAAAATCCTCTAAGTCCATGAGCGAAACCAAAAATAGGGCCCATAAGATTGCCATATATTGTGTAAATAAAAACTAATGTTCCAAGGGTAATTTCTTTATTTAAAAATTGTATTAATGGAAAATAAATAAGTGCAAATAAACCAATAGATAAAACAATAGCATGTCCAAAATCAAACCATCTAAAATAATCCCAATATTTAACTAATGAAATTCTTGTTTTTTCAACTGCCTTTAAAAATCTTTTTTCAATATTTTTTTCTTTTCCAAAATATTTTATTGAACTAATATTTGTAAAAACATCGCTTATCAGTCCTTTTTCAGAATCTTCATTAGAATTTAATTCTAATTTTGAACTTTGTTGAAGATTCTGAATAATATAACTATGTGAAATAAATAATATAGTTACAATAATTATCACAATCATAGATATAATATTAAAATATGCTAAAGAAATTCCAACAACAATAAGACTAAAAATCATTGGAGCAATATTAAAAACTATGACATCAGTCATTATCTCGATTGCACTTGCCCCACGATTAAGACGAGAAATTAATGAACCTGTTTTATGTGTTGTATGAAAACTATGTGATAAACTAAGAATATGATTAAAATATTTTTGCTTAAGATTTTTTATTAAATTAGCCTCGAGAACTGCAATTAAATGAGGTTTAATCCAACTTCCAATTCCCCTAAACAAACTAATGGCAAAATAAATTACTCCAATAATTACTAATACATTAATATAATTTTGTCTGGAAATATCTCCTGAAAGAAAAAACTCCCCTTTATCTATAATAATTTTAAATAGAAATTTATCTATTGCAAAAATAATCTCCATAGCAAGAGCTATAAATAATAGACTAAAAAACAATAATTTATGTTTTTTTAAAAAACTCCAGTATTCACTAAAGTTATACTTGAAATTTATTTTTTCTCCGTGTCGTGTTTTCATTTTTTCTCCAAAAAAGTTTAAATAATCAAAAAAACTCACTGATTAAATGAAAGAGTGTAGCCCGTTTGATAATTCCTTTGTTTTTATGAAAATAAGGGATAATGAGGATTTAATTGATGATAGTGAAATTAATAGCAAAGAAGATAATTAAATATAATATATAAATTTTTTCAATGGCAAATAAAAATACTTCTGAAACAGAAAACAAAAAAGAATCTCAAGAAAAAAGTGATTTTATAGATGCTGGTAAAGAAAATGAAACAAAAACAAAACAAGCTCTAAAGAAATCTGTAAAAAAAACAAAAACAGAAATTGATGAAAATAAATTTAGAGATGTTTTTATAAATATTAATAAAAATTCTCCGTCATTAGAGAATGTTGCAATTGCTCCAAAAACAAAAATAACTCTTGAAAAAAATTTAGAAGATATTCCAATAGAAAAAAAAGAAGATGAAAATGTAAATTATAATTCTATAAATTATAATAATCAAAAAGATAAATCTTATCAAGAAAATACAAAATTCCATGACGAGAATTTAATAAAAGGAAATTCAGAATTTGCTTTTCAACCAGAACTTGGAGGAACAAAAAAATCTCAAGAGGATTATATTGTAAAATCTCCGTCGAATAATCTCAAAGAATTCAAAACTCACGACCCTTTTCAAAAAGAAAAAAAGAAAGGTGAATTTTACGAATTCAGATAATTTAATAAATTACTTTTATTTATTTTATATATGGGTGATAATGTAGTTGAAAATATTTATCAAGGAGGTTATAGTTCTTTAACTCCTTCTTATGGAAATGTTTTTACAGGTTATAGAGTTAAAGCTTCAGAGTTAGGAATGACAACTGACCCTCGAACAGCGAATCAACTTCAAGCATTGAACCAATCTCTTAATCAAGGAAATGTTCCTGTAGAAGTTGGAGTTCTTCAACCACAAACTTTTGACCAAATTCCTAAACAACATTTTGAAGAAATGCGTCGTGTTGCACAATTAACCGGAGCAAAACTTTCTCTTCATGCACCACTTATTGAAGCATCTGGAATGGGTGAACAAGGTTGGTCAGAGGCAGGACAAAAACTTGCAGAACAACAATTAACAGATGTTGTTATTCGTGCAGCAGATTTAGATAAAAATGGAAATGTTCCAATAACAATTCATTCTGCAGGAATTCCTGGTTCTGAATATGGAATAACAGATAAAGGTGAAAAAATTCTTAAAAAATTAGTTGTTGTAGATAGAGAGAGTGGAAAACCTGCACAGGTTCTTGAAGCTGAAACTTTGTATTATCCAAATATGCAAAGAAGAAAACCTGAAGTTGTAGAAATTGAAAAAAAATATCATCAAGGATTGATAACTTTAGAACAAGCACGAAAAATGCTTCCTAAACAAGAGTATGAAAGAATTCCATTAGAAAAAGGACAATTAAAAACTCCTGAAAGAAGATTAGAAATTATGAATCATTCTCAATGGAGTAATCAAGTTTCACAATTAATTTTTAATAAAGAAAGAGCGGATGAAATTTTATTAAAAAATCAAGCACAAATTATGGATATTTTGCCCGAATATATGGAAGCAAAACAAAATAGAGTGAGATTAGATGTTTCAAATTTAGACCCTATTAAACAACAATCTGTTCGTTCTTTAGAAAATGCAGAAGCATATCTTCAAGATAATCAACTTCATGTTGAAGGTTTATTTAACAAAGCTTGGAAATATGGTTCTGAAAATGATAAAAAGCAATTAAAAAAACTTTCAGAACAGTTTCAAGAAGATTTAGATAAAAACCAATCTCCTTTTGGACAATCAAAAGCAGTTCATAATTTATTACTTGGAATGGAAAATAAAGTTAGTCCAGAATTTTTTCAACCTATTGAAGTGTTTGCAATGGAAAAATCTGCTCAAACTTTTGCAAATGTCGCAGCTAATGCTTACAAAAAATTAGGAAATAAAGCTCCAATTTTAAGTATTGAAAATATGATGCCTGGAATGGCTTTTGCCTTGAAAAAAGAAGGTGAAGGAGGTTTACCTGGAATGAATGAATTAATTCTTGAATCGAAAAAGAAATTTGTTGAAAAAATTACAAGACCCAAAGATAAAGGTGGACTAGGTTTATCTGAGAATGAAGCACGAAAACAAGCAGATAGAATGATTGGTATGACTCTTGATGTTGGACATTTAAACATTGCTAAAAAAGATAAATTCACAGATGAAAATTTAAGAAAAGAAGTTGAAGCAATTGCAAAACATGTTAAGCATGTTCACATAACAGATAATTTTGGTCATTCAGATTCGCATCTTCCACCTGGAATGGGAAATGTTCCTATTAAAGAACTTATGCAAGAATTAGAAAAACAAGGTTTTTCAGGAAGAAAAATTTTAGAAACAGGAGGATGGTTTGAACATTTTAAAACTTCGCCATATGCAATTTCATTAGAAGCAATGGGTTCTCCAATTTATTCAATGGATATGGCACCTTATTGGAATCAATCAATTGGTTTACAGCAAGGTTATTCAGGAGGATATGGAATGATGTTGCCTTCGACACATTATCAAATGTTTGGTGCAGGTTTTTCACAATTACCAAACGAGTTAGGCGGACAAGTTGGTGGGGGGCAAGGAAGTCGAATGAGTGGGCGTCCAATGGAGTAAATTTAAAAACTAAAAAATATTATTATCTTATAGAGGTGGCAAATGGCAATTAAAAAAAAGAGTGTTATAAAAAAAGAAAATTCGCAGAATAAAAAAATGTCTGTGAAAAAAATAATTCCTAATTTAGATAATCCTGTTCCTTCTGCAAAAATCGTAAAAGAAAAAATTAAAAAAATTAATGAAAAAAATATTCCAAGTCTCAATTTAAAATCTGATTCAGATATTGCATTAGATTTTTCTACAAAAGCTTACAAAAGATTTAATCAAGCAATTAAAGCAATTATTCTTTTTGGTTCTACAGCTAAAAATACTGCAGTAGTTGGTTCAGATATAGATTTAATTCTTTTAATTGATGATGTTTCAATAAAATGGACACAAGAATTAATTGCATGGTATCGAGAAGAGTTAGATAAAATTTTAGTTCAAAATCCTTACAAAAAATCTCTTCATATAAACACTGTTAAGTTAAGCACTTGGTGGGAAGATTTAATGAGGGGCGACCCAGTTGTTATAAATATTTTAAGATATGGACAAGCAGTTTTAGATTTTGCAGGATTTTTTAACCCATTAAAATTTTTATTAATTCAAGGAAAAATTAAATCTACTCCAGAGGCAATTTATAGTTGTCTTGAAAGAGCACCAACACATATTTTGCGGAGCAAGGTTGCAGAATTAAATTCTATCGAAGGTCTTTATTGGTCAATGGTTGATTCAGCTCACGCTGCTTTAATCGCTGCAAATAATTTACCTCCTTCACCAGAACATATTGCATCAAATCTAGAAAGCAATTTTTCAATAAACGGAAAATTAAATAAAAAATATATTCAATGGTTTAAAGATCTGTTAACACTTCATAAAAAAATTGCTCACGGAGAAATCACAGATTTGAAAGGTGTTGAAATTGACATGTGGCAAGAACGAACTGAAGAATTTTTAAGAGTTATGGCTTCATTAGTTAGAGAACTAATTGATAAAGAATAATTAGGCTACTTTCTTTTGTGATTTATTCAATTTATAGTCTGAATTATTCGCAGCTTGTTCAGCTTCATATAATTTTGTAAAAAATTCAACAGGCTTTTCTGTTCTTTTTTTAGATAAGTTTTCTTTAATCTCTGGTCTAAGTTTCTCAATCTCAATATTTTCCCCCTCATCTAGTAATTCATAAATTGATCCATAAAATTCTATTGCCCCATGTGCTTTTTTTGCTTCATCACTATTTCTATCTATTTTTCCTCTTTCAACTTTTGATAATACTCTCTGAGCATCAGAAATGATTTCTTCTAAATCTCCCATTGTTATTTTAGCTTTATTTTCAACTTGATTCATAAAAATTCCATAAGCATCTCCTAATCTTTTTTTAAGATATCCTGAATGTAATTTTGCAAAATCATTGACTTTGTATGAAACTTTTTCTCTATCGTAATGACCAAGATAATTATCTAATGTAACTTTTGGACTTTGCAAAGCAATATTCACAGTTTCTTTGATTAATGATTCATCTTTAACACCAACACCTCTATAAAATTGTTCTAATGATCCTTGCATTCCATGAATATCTTGACTTTTGAAATATTTATCATACCATCTCATCACTCGATAATTCTTTAATGTCAATTTTTTCTCTTCAGATTTTTCTTTTTCTGTCATACTTAATTTAGAATTTCAAACTATTTAAAGGTTTCGTTATGTAACTATTATTATGGAGTAACACTAATTTCCTAGGAACATAAAGATTTGTATTTCTTGAGTAATTGATGAAATAATTTAGACTTAGGATTTTCAATTTGTACTTCTATTAAAATTCCAGACATTTTTTTCAAAATCTCCTTTTTATTTTCAGGTTTTAATGTAATAATTTTTTCTAAAGCAGAACTTATTTTGTCGAATCTATTTTCAAATACTTCATAATTTCCAATTTTAATTTCCCCTTTCATAATTTCTAAAAATTCACAAAGTTTATCATATTGAATTTCAACCGATGATTCTTTTCCTTTTAGTGAAGTTCCATTATCTAAAGAATAATCAGATAACATCGCCCCGCCCAAATGCACTCTTAATAATTTATAATCTTTTTTATTCATTTTGTTCTAAATTTTTAGTGTCGTGAAGTTTTAAGATTTTTATATTTGAAGTCCCGCCATTTTCAAAAATTGCCCAAGCTCTTTTTTTATTAGGCTCTTCAATTCTATATCCTGCGGCTTTAGAAAATTCTTTGTAAATTTCTATTGCCCAATCTCTATAAAATTCATCTTCTCTTTTTTTTAATCCCAACTTTTTTAGAATTTTATAAGTTCTATCTACAATTTGTTCACCATATTTTTTATCTTCTTTAATAAGAGGAATTCCAATATCTTTTAGAGGGTTTATAGCAAGACTTAAATTTTTATAACTTTCCTCGACAGAAATGCCAAATTCAACAAAATCTAAAGTTTCTTTAATTGCCCAAAATTTTTCTTCTAATGATTTTTCTTGAGAAAGTTCAAGATTAACTTCATCTATTGCATTTTTTATTGCATTCAAACATTCTTTTTCTAATGGCATAGAATTATTTCTTCTTCGACAAGTCTTCGTATAAAGTTTTAATCTTGCAAGGAAGTTTTGGTTTTACTTGTTTTAATACTTTTCTTACAAAGGCAACAGCTTTTGGATTTGCTACATAAATAACGAATAATTTCGCATCTCGTTTCATTATCGCTGATTTACCAACACATTTACCAAAAGATAACTGCATTCCAGTTTGCATACGGTCAGCACCCGCACCAGTAAGCATTTTGTTTTCTCTTTGAATGTGGTGTGGAAAAGGAAGAATCTTAAATAAATATTGTCCAGCTAATTCTTTATCCATTTTTTTATTAATATACTGACGACATGCTTCAAGTGCATTATGTCTAATTTGAACATTTTCAGTACAAAGTACAACCATTTTATGAAGTAATTTTCCAGAATTAACAAGACTTTCTTTTCCCATAGTAAATTTAACAATTTTCTGTGGAGGAACAACTTTGATAAAAGATTTCTGTCTTCGTTTACTAATTCTTGTATAAGGTGTTACACTTTTCTTTGAATATGCATTTGCTTTTCTTAAAGTTGCCATTAGTCTGAATCACTTCTAAATTTAGTTGAATAAGAATCTGAAGTTCTAGTTAATTCCATTCCTCTTAATATATCTAAATTAACTCTATCTTGAAAAGAAAGAGTACTTTTGTAAGCAGAACAATCTTTTCTATCTGCAGGAGTACATTTTACATACCAATCACAATACCCATTTGGACAATATTCAGTCATTGTATTTCAACCTTTGTTGTCACAGCTTGTCCAGGTAAACCTTTCTCAAAAATAGCTCGAACAACTCCTTTATTTCCGTGGGCAGATGAAATCTTGCCTTTAATTATTTTTCCTGCTGGTGATTTCCATTCAACTTCTTTTCCAACAAATTTTCCAGCTTTTTCTCGAGTTCCAACTCCGTCTATTTCAATCAAAAAATGTCCTTCTGTAATTGTGTGTCTTCCCCTTCTAAACTGAATAATTCTACCAGTAGTCATACTTAATTATCAATAAATTTACTTTTTAAAAGTTGCTATGCTTACTCTAGAACAAAAATCTGTCGTCCGACAATTTGGTTATATCTAAATTCAGGAATAGGAAATTTAATATTTTTAATTTCAGATAATTTTAATCCAGTTTTTTCAAGAATTTTTTCAATATCGCATCCAACTCTTTTCTTACCAATTCGAATAAAAGGGGCTGTAAAAACAATTTTTCCCAAAACCAAATTACTCAAATTATCTAATACTTTAATCATTAAATTTTCATAATTTTCTAACATTCTTTTTGCTTTGTCTTTAGTTGGAATCTTTTTCAAAGTTTCTCCAAAATCAGGTTCGGTAACAAGAACATTCACTTCGCTAATTTTTGCAGTTGAAGAATCCCAATTAATTAATTTATATTTCTCGTCGGCAAAATTCAAAAATTTTAAATTTTCTTTTGCCCCATCAATCGCTTTTTTATCATTGTCAATTCCAATTACACGAATTCCTTGAAGTAATGCTTCTTGCAAAACAACGCCAACTCCGCAAAAAGAATCTAGCAAAATTTCACTTTTTCTAACTTGCGAAAGATTAATCATAATCTTAACTAATCTTGGTGAAATAGAAAGAGATTCTCTTCGAACAGGGCGTGCCATATCTCTTTTTTCCAATTCTTCATAATTACATTTTTCAGAAATTTTTCCAAAATATAATTTTTCTTTTTCAAATAAAAAAAATTCTTCATCAATTAATTTTGAATTTAATTTTTCTACACTTTCTCCAGATTGAAGTTGAATTGTTCCTGTTAAAGTTTTTTCAACAGCTTTTAATTTTTCACTTCTAAATCTTTTTTTCAAATATTCTGAAATATTTTGCATTGATTCTTCTTCAGAAAAATTCCAAATACAATAATTAATTTTATTTTTTTCTCCAAAATAAATTTCTCTTTTTTCTAAAAGATTCAATAATTCTTTTTCATCACCCTTAGTAGAAATCTTCTTAGAAGATTTATCGGTGTACGCCTGTGGTGCACCTTCACAAAAAACCTCTCCAATCGCAATAACGCCACCAAAATTATCAATAATTTTTCCAAGAGGTTTTTTCACTTTCAAAAGAATTGAATTATTTCTAATCTCATAATCTAAAATTTCATTTTCTTCTTTTTCAAAATACGAAAAAACTTCTGCCAAAGATAATTCAACATTTCGTCCAAGAATAAATAGATATTTCATTCGTCTGACGTCGCCACGGCAGGCGAACTAAAAATTTTAATTAAAATTTTTTGGCTTTGCTGAAATGCGAAGTATTTCATGTAAAATAAAGAAGAAAATTGTTTATAAAATTATAGAACGATTTCAAAATCTCCAAGTTCCTTCTTTAGAAGCTCAAATACTTTAGGTTTAATCATCACAGAAGTTTTTGTTTTCTGCGATTCAATTGATTTTGCCATTTCATTCATATCTGTAATTTCAACTTTATCTCCAATCTTTTTGATTATATTTCCTTGCAATAAAAATGTTTTATCGTCGGCAGTTAATAATTCTGCCATTTCGGTTTTGTTATATCTAATCATCATCTTACCTTTTTCCATAATTGCCAAATCACATCTTTGCGAATATTCAATTAAATCATTAATCAAAATTGTAGCATTTTTTCTAGCTGAATCAACTTTATGAGGATTTGATTTTCCTTTTTTGAATTCTTTTCTAGCATCTATAATTTTATTCAAAATCCTCAAATCATTTGCAGGAATTTTTCCCTTTTTGATGAGTGTTTTTTCAAAATTTGCAATTAAATCTGTTTGTGATTTTTTACCTAAAATTGTTTTCAATAATTCAAAAACATCTGTGTGAATTTGCTCAATTGTTTTTTCCTGGGCCCGCTTTTCAATCTGTTCTCTTAATTCTCCCAATCTTTTCAAATAATCTTCAGTATCTTTGATAAGTCTGTCAACATCTTTTCCAGAAATTTCTTTAATTTTTTCATGTTCATAACCTTTGTAATATTTAATAACAATTTCTTCCAAAATATCAATATATTTTTTTTCAAGCATTTTTTCTTTTGCCATAAAAACTCTTTTCATTTCCCCAACAATTTGTTTTGGCGTCGGTGGTGGCAAACCATATAACATTAATAATGCCTGACTTGGTGTTAAAACACTCCAATATAAATCTCCAATAACAATTTCAAGTAAAGCTCTTTTCGCTCGTTTAATTGTGTTATCTCCCATTGACATAAACATATCAATTGCTTCAGGAGAAGGTTTTAATTTACCCATTTTCAACAAAGCTTTCCATGGCATGAAAGTTCCTCTATCATAAAGCGGAACACCATCTCTAATAAATGTAAAAAATACAGGGTTAGCATCTTTTACTCCATCCCAAAATTCTGTCAATAAATAAGGTTGAACATTCAAAACATTTGTTTTCAAACCAGCAAGAGAAGTTGCCTCTGAAATATATTGAAAAATAATACTCCTCAATCTTTCTTTTAGTTCTAAACGAGGCATTCGTTTAACATCAGTATCATTAATAATCACAAATACATCAACATCAGAAGTTTTTGTTGTATCTCCTCTAACCAAACTTCCAGCAATAACATAACTTACAACATATTTTTCAAATTTTTGAAGCACTAAAGATTTGTGAATTTCTGCAACTCGCAAACCAGCTAAAATTCCTTTATCGTGTAGTGGAAATGCCATCCCAATTGCATTAGTAATCTCAAATTTACTATCCATGCATCCTTCCCAAATATCAACAGAAGTTTTAACTTGTAACCAAATTTTTTGTTTTAAGAAATCAATTTTCTCAATAATAGTTTGTTTTATTTTTGGAATTTCCTTTAATTTATCTTCTGGAACAATTACATAAAGATGGATATGTTTTTCTGATTCTTTAGGAACTTCTTCTTCCTCGATAAAAACAGGAATCGACTGCGGAGGCAAAATTCCAATCGCTTGAACAAAAGGATATTTTTTAACAATAAAATTTTTTAATTTTTCAACTTCTTTTTTTGTCTTTTCCATTTCTTTTTGAGCTTTACTAGAATTTTCAGGAAGTGCAGGTTTTTTATCATCATACTTATTATCGATGTTCATTTCTGGAATAGAATTATTGTTACTATTTTCCATAGTGAAAAGAAATAATATTTACTTATAAAAGTTGCGATGACAAAATTTTTCTAACAAATTCCTCATCATCTGGATTTGTAACGCCAATACATTTTTCAGAAGTAGGAAGAACTTTAATTTTTAGATTTTTTGAGAATATTAATTTAGTTAATTCTGTTGGAAGCAAACATTCTATTTTTCTATTTTCTTTATGAATTTCTTTGAATTCTCCAAGCAATTTTTTCAAATCTTTAATAATCTCAGAGGATAAAATAAAAATATTCATACTGCATAATGAATCTTCCTTTAATTCTTTTTCAACCAAATTATTTTTTGTAATTCCAAATGTTTCTTTTATTGATTTTAAATTATTTTCTTCATCAACTTGAAAAATTCCTCTATTCACACTTCCATTTTCAGAAAGCACTTCTCCAACTTTATATCCAATTGTTGCACATTCATTTTTTTCTTTAAAATAATTTACAAGTTTAGAAAATGCTTCTTCACCATAAATATCATCGCCATTGCAAACTACAAATGGACGATCTAAAAAATTCCCTGCAGAACATAATGAATCAACAGTTCCCCAAGGCTTATCTCGAAATGATTTATCAAATTCTTGAAAAGCATATTCAATTGGAATTCCTTTGTAGTTATTTCCAAACATTTCTTTGAAACCTGTTTCAGTTTTTTTACCAACAATAAAAATTATTTTAGTAAATCCGGCTTTAATCGCTTGATTTAAAGAATATTCAATTAGAGTTTCATTATTTGGACCGACTCTTGCAAATTGTTTAATATTTCCTCCAAAACGACTAGAAAGACCTGCAACCATGTAAACTATTGCAATATTCATTAGACAATTCCAAGAAAATTAAATATAAATAATTTTATGTTTTATAGATTATAAAAGAAAACCTTAAAAGTTATGAAATTGTAGATTTTATTGTAAGTTTAAGGGTCCCATTCTTGGTATTACGGGACAATCTAAACAGGTCCCATAGTCCAACGGCTAAGACGACGCGTTTACACCGCGTAGACCGAGGTTCGATTCCTCGTGGGACCATATTCAATCTTCTTTGAAGATTGATAATTTCTTGAGAAATTTTAACAAAATACAAAAGAATTTTATTCAGGTTCGACGAGCGATTTTGATTTTAATTAATGCCGAAGGCAAACTTCCAAAAATGAAATCAAGATCGAGAGCCCTGAGTGGGACCATTCAAAAACATTTTTATAATTAATTTAACAAATTAAATAATGAAAACCAATAAACTAATTTTAACAATCTCTATTATTGGAATTTTTATTTTATTCTTTTTTCCAAGTCCAGAAGAAAATTTTATTGCTTATTTAGGAACAATAGTATTTTTTGCAATAATTATTTTTTTATTAGTAAAATTCAAGAAAAAATAATTCAATAATCTTTAAATAAAGTAATTATTAATTTAATTTAAGCGTGGTTGGTTCATCGGTAGAATATTTCGTTGCCAAGTAAAAACCTCCAGCGGGTTTTTACGAATCCAGCAACCGCAGTTTTGCTGTGGTAAAGGATTAACGCAAAAACGAAGTGAGCCGGGTTCGATTCCCGGACCGCGCATAAAAGAATCGAACTTGTTTCGTATCTAAACTTTCCCAATTGTTTAGGTGCGACGCAGAGAATTTATTCTCTGCACGATTCCCGGACCGCGTATTCCAATTTTCTTCCAGCAAACTTTAAAAACATAAATCATTTTCATTTAATACAGAGGTTCATTTTATGGAAGATAAACAAATTAATTTTGCTCCTGAAAAAGGTGTTATAAACACTGAAGTCTCATCAGAGATGAAAAAGGCATATTTGGATTATGCAATGAGTGTTATTGTTTCTAGAGCAATCCCTTCTATTGAAGATGGATTAAAACCTGTTCAAAGAAGAATTTTATTCTCAATGAATTTAATGGGTTTGAAACCAAACACTCAAACAAAAAAATCAGCAAGAATTGTTGGAGATGTAATTGGTAAATATCATCCACATGGTGATACTGCAGTTTACGACGCTATGGTGCGAATGGCACAAGAATTTTCATTAAGATATCCTCTAGTTTTTGGACAGGGTAATTTTGGTTCTATAGACGGCGACCCACCAGCAGCTTATCGTTATACAGAAGCGAAATTGATGCCTATTTCTTCAGAGTTATTACAAGATATAGAAAAAGATACTGTTAAGTTCAATCCGAATTTTGATAATTCATTAAAAGAGCCAGAGCTTATGCCTGGAAAACTTCCAACTTTAATTCTTAATGGTGCAACAGGAATTGCCGTCGGTATGGCTACAAATATCCCTCCACATAATTTAACTGAAATTGCAGAAGCAATTATAGAATATATAAAAAATCCAGAAATTTCTTTAGATGAATTATGTAAAATTGTAACAGGCCCAGATTTTCCAACAGGAGGTTCTGTTCAAGGAGATATGAAAGAACTTTACCAAACTGGAAGAGGAAGAATGATTATGAGAGGAAAAGTTACAACTGAAACAATTAAATCAAAAGAAGCAATTGTTATAACTGAAATTCCTTACATGTTAAACAAATCTCTTCTTGTTACACAAATCGCAAATTTAGTTCGTGACAAAAAATTAAAAGACATATCTGATTTAAGAGATGAATCTGCAAAAGGAAAAATAAGAATAGTTTTAGAATTAAGAAAAGATGCTAATTCAAAATTTGTGATTAATTCTTTATATAAATATACAAGACTTCAAGATTCTTTCAATGTAAACTTTTTAGCATTAGTTGGCGGGCAGCCAAAAATTTTAGGATTAAAAGATGTCCTTGAAAATTATGTTAAATATAGAAAATCAATTATTACAAAGCGTTCTGAATTTGAATTAAAAAAAGCAAAAGAAAGACAAGAAATTGTTGAAGGATTATTGAAAGCTTTACAACATATAGACGAGATTATAAAAATAATTCAGAAGAGTGAAAATCCTGCAGAAAAATTAAAAGAGAAGTTTGATTTTACAAAAAGACAAATTGATGCAATTCTTGAAACAAAATTAAGACAATTAAGTTCTTTAGAACATACAAAATTGAAAAAAGAAAATGAAGAACTAACAAAAACAATTATAGAATTAGAAAAGATTTTAGGGGATATAAAAGAAATTTTAAAAATAATTGTTAAAGAAGTAAATGAATTGAAAACTAAATATGGTGACAAAAGAAAAACTCAAGTATTGCAAAGAATTTCTGAAATTTCTGAAAAAGATTTGGTTCAGAAAAAAGATGTTGTTGTAACAATTACTGATAAAGGATATTGTAAAAGAATTGATATTCAATCTTACAAAGAACAAAAGCGAGGAGGAAAAGGAGTTATTGGAAGTAATCTTTCAACAGGAGATTTTGTTAACCAATTAATTACCTGCTCAACTCATGATTATTTAATGTTCTTCACGACGAGGGGAAGAGTTTTATGGCTTAAGGCTTATGATATTCCTTCAGCAGAAAAATACGGAAAAGGAAAAGCACTTGTTAATTTATTAAATTTAAGAGATGAAAAAATTACAAATGTTATTTCAGTTAAACAATTTGATGACGATTTATTTATTGCAACTAAAAAAGGAATTGTGAAAAAAATTTCTTTAAGTAATTTTTCAAAACCTCGTGCATCTGGTGTAAAAGCAATTAATCTTCCAGACAATGGTTCAGATAATGTTATTGGAATTTCAGTAGTTAAGAAACAAGGTGAGGAAATACTTTTAGCAACTAATCATGGACAAGCGATTAGATTCAATAGTAAAGATGTTCGTTCAATGGGGCGGGCAAGTTATGGTGTAACAGGAATAAAAATGAAGCCAGACGATTATGTTGTAAGTTTGGAAGTTTTGAATACTCAAGCAGTTTTAACAATTACAGAAAAAGGTTATGGAAAAAGAACTGCAGTTGAAGATTATAGAAAGACTGCAAGAGCAGGAAAAGGAGTTATTAATTTGAAAATTTCTGAAAAAACAGGAAATGTTATTACAACTATTGCAGTGAATGATAAAGAAAGCATAATTATTACAACAGCGAAGGGAATTGTAATTAGAACTTCTTTAGAAAATATTCGTATAATGGGAAGGTCTGCACAAGGTGTAAGAATTGTAAAACTTCAACAAGACGATTTAGTAACTGATTTAGTTAAAGTTCCAGACCATGAAGAATTTATTGGAGAATAAATTTGATTTTAGAGATTTAAAAATTAAAAGATATGGGCTTGGAGGGAATTGAACCCCCTTCTTCGGCTCTGGAGGCCGACATACTACCGGTGTACTACAAACCCAATATTTCTATAAGAATTAACCAACTTTTAAAATTATCTCCAAAATTAATTTTTATTAGAATTTTTAAATTTAAAATTCTCGACATCCAATAAAAATCCACTTCCATTCCAAGAACAAGCTCCTTCTAATTTTCCATCTGAATTTTGTTTTAAACTTCTAATCTCACAATCTGCATCAAATAATTCATGGAGTTTTGTATCTAATATACTTTTAGTACAAATAATTTTTCCAGCAAGATAAAAATCCGAAAAATGTTGAACATTTTTTTCCATAATTCTCGAATATGGACAACCAAATAAAGCTTGTTTTAATCCTTGAGCATATTCTCTAAATTCTTCTGTATCCATTTGTTGATAATTTTCCATTAAGAATATTAAATAAAACTTATTAAAAACATTGTTATATTTGAAAAGTTATTTCATCCTCTTAATTTCTTCAATCTCTTCATGCGAGATAGAACAACCTTTAAATTGCATAGCATAAAGCAAAGCATCCAAAACATTTGCACCCTTCAATCTAACTAGATTTTTTTTGTAAGCTAAATAAATCAATTCTGAAGAACGAATAATTTTGCAGTTTGTAAATAATTTATTTTTTAATTTCTGATAATTAATTTTAGTATGCAATTTACTTTGCAATAAATCTCTTAAATTTTCAGGTTTCTCACAAAGCATTCTCATTGTTCGTTCATCAATTGCCATAATATTTTGGATTCCTTTTTTATCCAATATTTTACTTAATGCAAAACACGATGCTTCACCAATGTCAATAATATGAATCTCTTTTCCGTTTCCAATAAAAAGAGAATTTGCTTCATTCAATAATTCTTGTGTTAATTTTAAAACATCTACTTGGTTAATTCCAATTACTTGCGGAAGTTCCAAAATTTTTTCATCCAAAAGACTTTTTATTCTTAATGCTTCAAGTTCAAATCTTTTTATTTTAATTGGATTATCAATTGCTTCTTTTCTCACAGCATTAGTAATAATAAATTTCCCGTCGAAAATTTCTTTTAATTTTCTGAATTCAGGAAGTAAACCATTCATTGCAAAAGTAATCAAAGTACTTGCATCAAAAATTATAACTTTGCCCTTAGTAAAAATCTTTATAGAAGATTTTTCGGGGTACACCTGTGGAGGTGTCATCTAAAAAAATTTTCCACTAATTTAATTCTAGATTTAACATCAGTCGTTTGCCCTTCGGGCATATTTGAAATCCCAGTTTTTCCAGCATAATCTGCCAATTCATACATTGTAATTCCCAAAAGTTTTGCAGTTTTTTCCATTGAAATTCCATGTTCATAAATTCGCGAAGCTTTGCTAATTGAAGCTTTACGAAAAACTTCCTCAATATATTTTTTAAAATTTCCAGAAAGTTTACTAATTGATTTTCTAATTTTCTCTAAATGAATTTTCAATTTATTTTCATCTTTATTTTTCGCTGCAATAATTGAACCGTCGATAGAATCTATAATTGTTTTGTAAAGTTTATCCCAATCAGGATATTTTCTATAATCAACTCTTTCAAAAATTTTACTTAATGAATAAACTACAACTGCAAGAGCAATATTAATCGAATCTTGTTTAACTGAAGCTGTGTGTACTGTCTGATTACTCAAACTTTTTAATGCTATAACATCTAATTTCTCTAAAGCAATTTTAGTTTCTTGAAGAATTCTTAAAACATTTTCACTCTCTTCCATAATTCAAATAAAATCGTACAATTAATAAATATTCCTTTTTTAATTATATAATGAAAGTTTTACTTGATACAAATTTTATTTTAAGTAGCATAAGAAAAAAGATTGATTTTTTTGAAGAATTGAAATTTATGGGTGCAAAAATATTGATTCCCTCACAAGTTATTAGTGAATTAACTAGAATAACAGAATCCAAAAAAAAATTAAGATTCAGAGAAGAAGCAAAACTTGGATTAAAATTATTAGAAAAAAACAACTATGAAAAAATAGATTTAGGTATTAATTATGTTGACAAAGGAATTCTAAAATTTATTGAAAAAAATCCAGAAACAATTGTTGCATCTTTAGATGTTGAAATAAAGAAAAAATCAAGGAAAAAATTAATAATCCGTGGGAAAAAATTGGAGATTTTATAGATGCGGAAAGCTTTAAAAACCAAAATTTGTTATAAAATTCAGTTAAAATGTTTTATCTTGTAGAAGTTGACGATTATGTAAGAGTAGAGCCTAAATTATTCGGCTTGCCTACTGTAGAGGCTGTAGACAAACAGCTTCGAGAAACTTATTCTGATTATTACAGCAGAGAATTAGGAAAAGTTGTAGCTGTTGTAGAAGTTTTAACTGTTGGCGAAGGAGTAATAATTCCTGGCGACGGAGCAGCATATTATAATTCAACTTTCAAACTTTTAGTTTGGCAACCTGTTTTACAAGAATTAGTTTTCGGTTCAATCGAAGAAATCACTTCATTCGGAGCATTCATCAATATGGGAGTTATTCAAGGTATGATTCACATCTCGCAAACAATGGACGATTTTGTGAGTTTCAGTAAAACAAATTCTTTATCAGGTAAAGCTTCTAAAAGAACATTAAAACCTGAAGATTTATGTGTTGCACGAATTGTTGCAATAAGTCATAAAGGTGACGAGCCAAAAATTGGTTTAACAATGAGACAACCTGGATTAGGAAAAATTGAATGGATTAAAGAAGACCAAATCAAAAAGGAAAAAGACACACAAAAATTATTGAAATCTCAAGAAAAAGAAACTAAAGGTAAAGGAAAGAAAAAATAAAATGGCAAAACCAAAAGCTTGTAAAATTTGTAAATTAATTCACGAAGAAAATGTTTGTCCAAAATGTGGTTCAAAAGAAACAACAGAAGGTTTCAAAGGAAGAATAGTTGTTCTAAATCCAGAGAAATCTGAAATTGCAGCAAAATTAAATTTAAAAGAAAAAGGCAATTTTGCTATTAAAACAAGATGACTGAAATAAAAATAATTCAAGAAATAGAAAATCCTTTATTCAGTCGTAAAGAAATCCAATTTGAAATTGATTCAGAAATAACACCAAGTCATGAAGAAATTATAAAATTAATTTCTGAAAAATTTTCAACTGATGCAAGTAAAATTAAAATTCATAAAATCGAAGGAAAATTTGGTGTTAAAAAATTCTTAATAATTGTAGATATTTATAATTCAAAAGAAGATAAAGAAAGTTACGAGATTAAAACAAAAAAACAACGAGAAGCAGAAAAAAAATCTCGTGAAGAAGAAGCTAAAAAATTAGCAGAAGAAAAGAAAAAAGCTGAAGAAGAAAAAGCTGCAAAAGCAGAATCTGAAAAACCAATAGAAGAATCAAAAGAAGAAAACAGCGAGGAGAAAACAGAATGAACGAAAAATTAGAAGAAATTCAATATGATGAGAATTATATACCAACTAATATTTTAGATAGAGGTTTATATTCTATTAAAGAAGATGAAAAATATATGGGGGAAGTTACTAAAATAACTAAGACAGGTGATGCTATATTAGATGGTGGTCCACAAAGAATAAAAAATGAGGGATTGATTCGTTCATTTAGGGGAGAAAATTTTTTTAGAGTTGGCCCAGTAATTGAAAAGGAGAAAACAGAATGAAAGTAGATAAATCAATTGGAAAAACATTATATGAATTTGATAGAGAAGGAAATTTATTAAAGATATTTGGAAAAATTACTGCAATAAATCCATTAAACCATTCACCAATAATTAATGGAAGTTATGCTCAATTATGTGATTCAAAAAATAAACTTTATTTCGCAAAAAAATAATGGGAAAGAAAAAAATTGTAAAGAAGGGAAAGAAGGCGCACAAGAATAAGCCAACTAGTAAAAAATATACTAAATATAAAATTGAAGGTGACAAAGTAACAAGACAAAAATTTTGTCCTCGTTGTGGGCCAGGAGTTTTCTTAATGAATGCCCAAGGAAGATTATATTGTGGAAAATGTCATTATTCTGAATTTGCTAGTAAAAAAGTTGAAGAGAAGAAAGAGTGATTTAAATGAATTTCAAATGAGAAATTATAATGAAATAGCTCTGAGAATTAAATCTTTTGGAGGAGAAGAAATAGGTTATGTTGGAAAAACTAGACAAAAATTTCCATTATATAAATTAAAAAAAGGTCAAGGAAAAAAAATTCTTTTATCTGCAGGCGTGCATGGTGATGAACCTGCTGGAGTATACGCACTTTTAGAATTTTTACACCACAATATTTCTGAATATGAAAAAAATTTTGAATTTACAATTTTTCCATGTATTAATCCTTGGGGATTTGAGAATGATGATAGAACTAATGGACAAGCTATTGATTTAAATAGAGAATTTTCAAAATCTTTTTTTGATAAAAGAATTTTTCTGAATAAAGTAAAAGAAAATTTTTTGATTTTTCCACATCTAGACCAATATTATTTTGCAATGGATTTACATGAAACTTCAGAATCTTGGGCTAATGATTTTGACCCATGCACTCCGGGGCAATTTTATTTATGGGAGACTTGTGAAGATAAATCCAAACGAATTGGACAAGAAATAATTAAAAGAGTTGAAAAGCAAGGGATTATTATATGTAAATGGCCAATTATAAATAAAGAAAAAAATAATGGGGGAATAATTTGGTATCCTGAAAATTGTACTAACCCAGATTATATTGATGGAACAAATTTTGAGGCTTATTTAACAAAGTATCATACAAGGCACTCATTTACAATAGAAACTCCAATAAAACTAGATTTAGAACAGCGTGTACAAGCACATATTACAAGCATTATTACTGCTTTAGAAAATATAAAATAAATTTCTAATCAAATATATTTTTAGAAACTTCTTCATAACAAGATTCTCTTGGAATTTGATTAATCTCAACACTCTTAACTAATGATGCGGGTGCAATTTCTGAACAAGGTATTGTTCCTGATTCAGCTCCGCAAAATCCATTAAATAATCCTAATTCATCACTTGTTTGAAGAATATTGTTAAGTGTTTGGTAAGGTGTTCCAACAACATACACCCCTCTTACTCTTTGCATTTTTCCATTTTGATAAATTCTAAAAACATTTGCTGGATAAGTATTATAAAAACTTTCTTCTGGTAAAACCAAACCTCCTGAAGTTTTGTTAAACACAAGTCCATAAGGTTTATTTCTTTTTACTAGTTCTTTTCTAAGAGATCTTTTTAATTCTGCAAAGGGAACTGCATTAGAAGATTCTAAAAATAAAATGCCCATTCTTGAACAAGGAGGATTATCTTGATCTGAACGGCAGTGTCCATTTGATTCAATATTTTTGAATCCTGCCGATTCTCTTGTATGAAGATATTCTTTTAAAACGCCATTTTCAAATAATGTTACTTTTCTACTCGGTGTTCCTTCATCATCAAATAAATAATGTCCATTTATAGGGATGTCATTAAAAAACTCTCTTGTTGGATCGTCATGCAAAGTTAAAAAATCTGGGGCAATTTTTTTACCTATTTTATCTTTAAATAAAGTATTTTTAGTATCTAACCAACTACCCTCCCCATAAAGTCTATGTGCTTCAAGACCATGGCCCACTGCTTCATGCATAATAACTCCAGTATTTTCTCCATCAAGTATACTTGTAAAAGCTCCGTTTTTTTCAAGAGGAGCTTTTAGAATTTCCTCTAATTCTTCTACCAAAATATTTCCTCTTCTCATCATATCTTCAAAAGAAGGTATCTGAGAAAAATCTTTTCCATTTATTACTGAATAATGTGGAATAAGAAAATTATCTTTATCTTGGGCTTTTACTTCAATAATCATCTTATATTGCAATTCATTTGTAAAAATTTGCGAATCTTCTGAATTAATAAAATATTTTTCTTTTCTTAATGCTCTAAAAGAAAATTCTACATCTTTTAACCAAGATCTTTTTAATTCTTGTGAAGCTCTCCTCATATCATTTTCTAATTTTTCCATATCTATTGAAAATTCTTTTTCATCTTGAATAAATTTTTGTGGAGAAGCACTTGCAAAATAAAGATATTGTTCTTTTTTCTTCTTTTTTCCCATAGTCTTAGAAAATCTACTTTCTAAATCACCCGCACATTCCCAAAATAAATCTGTTGCTTCTGATTTTATTTCTCTATCCCATGACTCTTCATGTAAATCTCTTGCTAAATAAACATCTTTCCATTTTACACTCCCACCTTTTTTAGCATCTCCTATTCTCATTTCTACTCTTCCTTTCAGAGGAATTATTTTAGAGTTCTCAATCCATTTTTTTGTGCATCCATTTGCTATCTCAAGATTTTGTTCATGAGTTGTCTTCCATAAATTTAACGAAGTGAAAAAAGGACTATGAGTTATTTTGTTTCCGCCTGGTTGAGAAGAAGTTTGTTTAACATTTTTTAATAAATCAACATAATATTTAGCTAATCTAAAAATTCTGTTATCTACCATAGAATTAACTGGAGTTTTATTTTATAATCATTTCTACACTAAAGAATATAATATAAAAAATCTCAACTTCCATTAGCCAGTGCCTCACAATAAGGGAGGGTTAGCATCTAGTTGAAATGTCTTAAAAGGATTTGCCGTCAAAATCAGCAATATTAAGGGGTTTTTCCAAAACCCTGGGAGAGTTTTCAAACCGAACAAAAAGTATGGCATGAACCCTCTCCTGGGTAAAAAGAGGTGATAATAATTAGAGCATCTAATTCTATTTAAATGTTTCGGTTTTGTTACTCTTGAAAAATGACAGCTCATTATTCTACCAAAGTGGTGATGAGCTGATACCTTTTGAGGGTAAACAATTATAAAATCTCATGTTTTATATAATTTATGGAAGGTGATAAATCTAATTTTGAACAAGAACAAGTTCATGATTTATTATTTGGAAAAGAACTCGGCTGGAAAGATATAATCTATGATTTAATCAACACAGAACAATTAGACCCTTGGAATATTAATATAATCATTTTAACAGATAGATATTTAGAAAAAATCAATAATTTAGAAGAAACTGATTTTTTCATATCCAGCAAAATACTTTTAGCAGCCGCACTTTTACTACGAATTAAATCTGAATTATTATTAAACAAATATATCAAAAGTATTGATGAAATTCTTTTTGGAAAAAAAGAAGAAAAAAAACATATTCTAGAAAGAATTGAACTCGACGAAGAAATTCCAGAATTAATTCCAAAAAGCCCAATGCCCCGTTTTAGAAAAGTAACTCTCAAAGAACTTATTGAATCCTTAAACAAAGCTATTATCACAGAAAATCGGAGAATTAAAAAAACAATCATAAATAAAAATGCTTTAAGAGAATCTTCATTTTCTTTACCGAAAAGAACAATAAGTATTAAAGACAAAATAAAAGAAATTTACGATAATCTTTATGGACATTTTGAAAAAAATCAAGGCAAAACAAGAGTTTTATTCACAGAATTTATTCCACAAACAAAAGAAGAAAGAATTTCATCTTTCTCCTCATTACTTCATTTAGAAAACCAAAGCAAAGTATGGCTTGAACAAAACCAACATTTTGGTGAAATTCATATTTGGTTAAAACATATTTATCTTAAACATAATCCAAATCCATTAGCAGAATTAATGGAAAATTTAGAAGAATAATTACCAATTTTTTTCAAATGTTAATTTTGGTTGATATCCACTAGCAAGACCAGTCGTATTAAAATCAACTCCTAATTCAATAGGTAGTTTTGGATGTAATTTCATTGAAAAATTTGCCCAAAGCATTGCATAAGGTGCAATTTCTGTATTAATTGTATTAACTCTATCTTGATAAATTGGAGCTTTTGGATATCCTCTTACTAATCCTATTGAATATCCCACTTTAAATTTCCAGCCAAAAGAATTATCATGTTCCCACCAGTGAATATTTCCACCAATTGTTTGTGAATGTTTATCTAAAGAATTAATAAAACTCTTAAAATAAAAACTTACTTTTGAATTTTTTATATCCAGAAATTTTTTAGAAAAAGGATCTTCTATAGTAGTAGCTATCTCAAACCCTGTAATGCGATTGTTTTCTTGATAATCTCCAGACATTAAATGTTTGGAATGGCCGTCCAATATTATTGAAACAGCTGTAATTAATCCTAATAATCCAGACATATTTATTATGTTTAGATAAAAGGAATATTTTTTAAATATTTATGTATTAGAATTTCTATGAAAAATAAAGATGTTCCAAAATATTTACGATTATGGTTTCTAATTCATTTCATAATTGATATGCTTTTTGCAATTCCTTTAATATTTTTTCCAAAATTTATTTTAGAATTTTTTAATTTCCAAGGACAAACTGCTTTAGCTCGTTTAGTTGGAGCAGCATTAATTGGAATTGGTGGAATGTCATTTTTTTCTTACAAAAGTGATAGAGAATGTTACAAATCAATGTTAACTCTAAAAATTATTTGGTCTGGTGCAGCAATAACAGGATTATTATGTTCTGTTTTCGCAGGAGAGTCAATAAAATTATGGTATTTAATTGGAATTTTCTTTATCTTTTTCTTAGTTTGGGTTTATTATAAGGTAAAATTAGAATATAAAAAATTTTAAACAAGATTTTCTTATTAATCATATGTTTTTAGAATTAATAAAAGATGGTTCTGCAAAAATTAAAGACCCTTTATCCCTTATAGTAAAAGTTATTTTAGTTTTTGCCGTTGTTAATTCATTTTATTATGGAACTTGGCATCTTCTTTTTGTAAACATTCTTTTGTTATTATTAGTTTTTTTGCCCCACTTTATGCAAAAGAAATACAAAATTTATATCCCTGGAGAATTTGAATTCACAATTTTAATTTTTATTATTATAAGTTTTTTTCTTGGAGATATAAGAGGTTTGATAATTCAACTTTTTTTAGGAGCAACTCTAGGTTTTATTGGATTTATGATTATGTTTATCTTATATTCAAATAACAAAATTAAAACAAATCATTCTCTAATTGCAATTTTTGCTTTTAGTTTTTCAGTTTCACTTGGAGTAGTTTTAGAACTAACAAAATATTTTATAAAATTATTTTTGAAATATTCTTTTGATACTTCAAATTATATTTTCACAATACAAAGTTTATTTCTTGTTTCACTAGGTGCATTTTTTTCCTCAGGCATAGGTTATATTTATCTAAAAACAAACAAAAAAAATCCAATGAATTATTTTGTCAATAGGTTCATTAAAAGAAATCCAAATTTATTTATTCAACAAATTGATTCACCAGAAGAAGTTTTAGAATTAATCAAAGAAGGAGAAAAAAGAACCCTTGAATTCAAATCAACATTAAGAATAAATCTTCATACTAAAGAACAAGATAAAAAAATTGAACATTCTGTTTTGAAAACTATTGCAGGATTTTTGAATTCAGCTGGGGGAACTTTATTAATTGGTGTTGATGATTCAGGAAAAATACTTGGAATAGAAAATGATAATTTCCCAACAAAAGACAAATTTAATTTACATTTAACAAATTTAATTAAACAATATATTGGAAGAAAATATTTCCAATTTTTAAATTTTGAATTAGTGCAAATTGAAGACAAAGAAGTTTTGAAATTAGATTGTTTCAAGAGCAACAAACCAGTATTTTTAAAATTCGGAGAAATTGAAGAATTTTATATTCGAACTGGAAATCAAACAATAAGAATTTCTGGAAGCGAACTTGTTGAATACATTGAAGAAAGATTCAGTAAGAAATCTTAAAAACCTTTAATTCTTAATTTAATTATGAAAAACACATTATCAATTGCTAGTTTTATTTTCGGAATACTTTCTTTGAGTATCATTTCATTTTTTATACCAATTCCATTTTTTATAATGTTAGGAATGTTTATTATGAGTTACATTACTATTTTTGCATTATTTGGTGTAATTTTTGGAGTTATTGCAATTTTTCAAATACGAAAAACAAAAGCAGAAGGCTTATGGTTAGCTATTTTAGGAATAATTTTTTCTATAATTGGTGTTTGCACATTTTTTTGGATTTTAATGGCAGTGAGCGGAGTTATTGGAAGTTTTATTTAATCCTAAATCTTAAAAACCTTTAATTCTAAATTTTTTTATGAAAGCAGCAATATTATTTTCAGGAGGAAAAGATTCAACTTACTCTGCTTATTTAGCAAAGAAAAAAGGCTATGAAATAGCTTGCCTAATTACAATTTATTCAGAAAACCAAGCAAGTTACATGTTTCACACTCCGTCGATTGATAAGACAAAAAAACAAGCAGAAGTTATGGAAATTCCTTTGTTAACTGATAAAACAAAAGGTGAAAAAGAAATTGAATTAGAAGATTTAGAAAGAGCAATTAAAACAGCAAAAGAAAAATACCAAATTGATACTTTAGTTACAGGAGCTTTGCATTCTGTTTATCAATCTTCAAGAATTCAAAAAATCTGCGACAACTTAGAAATAGAATGTTTTAATCCACTTTGGCACAAAAATGAAATTGAATATCTGAAAGAATTAGTTGACAACAATTTCAAAATAATTATTACAGGAATCGCAGCTTATCCTTTAGACGAAACTTGGCTTGGCAGAGAAATAGATTCTAAATTTATTGAAGAAGTTGCAAAGTTAAAAGAAAAATACAAAATTCATCCAGCAGGAGAAGGCGGAGAATTTGAAACTTTTGTTTTGAATTGCCCCCTATTCAAAAAACCCCTCGAAGTTAAAGGCAAAAAAATTTCTGGTGAGGGAAATGCTTGGCAAATGGAAATTAAATTACAATAATTTATGAAAACATTTTTATAATAGGTTTGCAATATTATTTTATGAAAAATTGGGTGATTGGAATTCTTTTAATTTTCGTAATCTTTTTTGGATATTTTCAATTAACAGGAAATGTTAGTGATGGATTGGGATTTGTTGGACCAAGCTCTGAGCAAATGGCTTGTATGCAAGAATGTTCTGGTTGTACAAATCCTTCAGAATGTTCTCAAGAAAATATTAATGAATGCTATGTTGAATGTGGAATAACAGGAAAACCAGAACCTGTTGATGAAGGTGAAGCTTGTATGCAGGAATGTATCTTAATTGGATGTGGTGAATTTGATTTTGATTGTCAAGGAGAAAACAAAGAAAAATGTGAAGAAGAGTGTGGAATGATAAAAGAACCAGATGAAAGTGAGATGAGTGCTGAACAAATATGTATAACTAATTGTGTTGAAAAAGAAGATTCTTCAGCAATTTGTGGAAACAGTAAAGAAGGGGAAACAGGAAATGCATTATGCCAAAAATGTGCAAGTGAATGTGTTCATTTGTATGAAGGCCCTTGCTTAAATGATGAACAACTAACAGAAAAAGAAAAAGAATGTGAAGTCTGTGAACATTGTTATGGCGAACCAATAGAAGGACCTTCAGGACAGGGCTGGGATTGTATTGTCGATGTTAAATGTGAAGATGCTTCTGATGAATTTGGAGACGAACCAGGAGAAGGCCCTGGAATAGGACAAGAAGGTTATGTTGCTCCTAATTTTGTTGCAGAGCAAGTAGATGGTTTGATTAAATTTGTTAAAGGATTATTTGGTGGAGATGAAGAAATAGAAGAGGAAACTCCTGTAGAGGAAAATAAAGAAACTATTGAAGAGGAAACTAATTCAGAAGAAAGTAGTTTAGAAGAATGATTATTTATTAATGAAAATAAGGATTTTTGGAAATAATTATTAGGGGATAATAATAATTTTACAATTCTTTTAATTTTGCTAAAACTTCTTCAACATTTTTATTATTAACTAATTCAAAATGCAAATTCTTATTCATTGATTTCCAAATCTTTCCAATTTCTTCTTTATAGATAGTCTCTTCGTTTGTCATTAAATGTTCTCCTTTCCATTCTAAAGCTACAATATTATTCTTTTTTGTAACGGCGATAAAGTCAGGATAAAATTTATTTTTCTTCCAACCTTGAATAAAAAAAGAATCATCTTTTTTCTCTCGACATCTCACCCAAAATTTAATATTTTCTAATAAATCTAATCTTTCTACAAATTTTAATTCCTCTTTATTTAATTTATCTATATATTTATAATAACATTTATTCCAGTTTTGTTTTGGCATTTCAGAAAGAGTTATTTTCTCAGGAAATTTTTCAAATTCTTTAACAATTATCTTTTTTTCTTTTAGGAATTTTTCAAACTTTTTCTTAGTATAATTTTCTAAAATTTTATTTATCTCTTCATTTAGTATTGTAACTAAAATATATCTATTAATTGAAAGTTCTGAAATAGATTTTTTCTTTAGATGATATTCAATAAATTTATTCAGGAATTTTAATTTATCTTTAGATTCTATTTCAGTAAATCTTAGTTTTTTACTTAACCACAAAATTAAATATTCTTTAGATGCATCTTTTATCTTACGAGGGATATTAAGTATCTGCTGTGCCGAAGTAATCCATTTATCATTTTTTGTAATATCTAACTCCGCCCGTCTATCATTATCTTCATTTACTTCAAAATCTATTTCTGCATTTTGTTTTGATAACTCAAATTCTTCTCCAATCAAATCTCCAAAAGATAATTTTTCATTTTCAAAAGACATCATAGGAATAGATAAATTTTCCTTAAACACCTTTTCGACATCTAAAGGATATTTCTGTTCCTTATCTGTTGCATTGATTAAATCTAATTTACTAAATCCATTACTTTCTAATCCTGAAATAATTTGACTACTTGCTTCTTGGAAATTTTTTGCTGATGCAAAAATATAACTTTTATTTAATTTTTCATTTTCTTTTCTTTGAGCATTTGGCATTCTTAAAATCCTTCCGATAATTTGTTCTACTGCAATTTTTGAACCAATATTTGCAACAGAAATTAAAATATAAGCAAAAGAACAATCCCAACCTTCAGCTAATTTACTAACTGTTATAATATATCTTATTTTACAATTTTTTGAGAATAAATTTAAATTTGCCAATTCATTAACATCCCTATAAGCAATAGCTATTTCTTCTTCGGGAATTTTTCTTTCTTTAATTAAAAAATCTTTAATTTTAAATACCGTAACATTTTTGTCTTCTTTTTTATCTGATTCTGCTTGAATGAGTGCAATAGGTCTTATATATTCAGATTTATTTTTCTTAGATTCTTTTTCTAACTCTATTCTCTGATTAACTCCTTTTGTTAAAGAATTTTCCCATTGTGATGTACTTTCAAGAACAATAGGAAGTTTTACCATTTGTTCTTCTTTTAATTCAGAAGAATGAATTTCTACTAAAACATTACTTTCAGGTCTTGGTGTTGCTGTATATTCAATTATAAAACTTGGGTTTAAATCCTTCATAAACTCAATAGAAAGTTTTGTTTTTGTCTTGTGTCCTTCATCTATTACAATTAAAGGATTTGATAATTTGATGACATTAGCAAGAGAGTTTATTATTGTGTTATGTTCGTCTTTTTCTAAGAAATCTTTTTCTTCTAAATTTTCAAAATGACTTAATAATGCTCCATTTTCCTGATAAACTTTGTATTTATTTTGTATTGCTTTTTCTTTCCTAAATGCTTCTAAACTTGAAATGATTATACAGATATTATCTTCGACATCTTCTTTTCTTATCCTTAATGCTTCTTCGTTTGAAAAAATTCTTATATTGTTGTCAAATGCTTCGTCTAAAACTTTTCTATGCCAATCGTTTCGATCTTTGAATTTTTTTAGTGTCTGTGATTTTATTGCTTCTGATGGAACAAACCACATAACAATTCCTCTGTCCATTTTATGTTTTAGAATAGAAGACATAATCTCAACAACAGAATGACAACCAACAAGGGTTTTTCCTCCTCCTGTAGGTATTTTTACACAAACAAAAGGAGTTTCACTAAAAAATTCAGATTTATAAGGCTTGTCTGTAATTCCCATAAAAGCATATTTAGATCCAACTCTTTCTAATTCTTTAAGATAATCTTTCAATATATCTACTGATTTTTGCTGATATTTTTTTAATTCTACCATTTTATTTTGTGTCTCTTACTTTATTTATTTTCCAATAACCAAAACCCCAAATTAAAAGAGACATAAATACGAATAAAAACCCAATGTAAAAACAAGATTTCATTAAATCTAATTGAGAAGGAATTGCATTCAAATAAGAAGAACTTAAATTAATATTCATCTTAATTAATTCAGCAGTATCATTAGAAATATTTAATTCAGAAATATCTGCTAATTTAAAAGACTGGCTATTTATTAAATTGATTGAGGAGGATAAACTACTTATAGAATTAGTATAAGCAATTCCTCCAGTAGCAATAATAAATCCTGCTAAAATTATAACTATTTGTGCTAACTGAATTATCGCTTTTCCTTTTTCTATTTCTTTATTTTCTACCATTTCAAAAAGCTCTCCATAATTTTTTCTCTTAAATTTGGAGAAGGATGTAAGATATGTTTAGCCCACCAAGATTTTTTATTACTCCTATCATATTCTCTTTTTATTACTTTTATTAAATTTTTGTCTTTAGTTTTTAAAACGGAGTAAATATCCGCTATACTCTCTAAAAGATAATTAATAGAGACAAATCCTGCAAATAAAAAAATGCCCAATAAGAAAAATATAACCCAAATTAAATTCGGAATATTAAATATTAAACTATTCGTTAGTTGGTTAGTTAAAAATAAAAGTGTTGGAAAGATAATAAAAATTAGACTAAAAGAATAAAAGAATTGCCCAACCTCGTGGAATAACCTCCATAGATAAAAATTAGAATGCCCTCTTTCATGATATAATATTGCTATTTTTTCTTTTTTAGGGAGCTCTTCAAATTTCTTATTAACACATATCTTTTTATCTTTTCTCCGATATTCTGCAATATTCGCTTTAGGATTTTCATCTAAATAGTAAGATTGTATTTCTCCCTTAGACAATTCTAATTTTTTTGCGATTAATTTATATTTTTCTTTCATTTTTCCTTTGTAACTTTTCTTTTAAAATTAAAAAGTCCTGTTTTTATTCCTCCTTCTGTTTTAACTTTTTCTTTTATTGGTTTAAAGTCCTCAAAACCAAATAATTCTGATTCTTCTAAGATAGTATTAATAACTTTTAAAGATAAATCAACTTTGGTTAAATAAAATTTCTGCCAATATTCATCTGTTTCGTTTCCTGAAATTATCCACGCACGATGAACTAATTTTTCTTTTAATTCTTTTGCGTCTTTTTCGGGATAAATTCTATCAATTACTCTTTCTAAAAAATCTCTATTTTTATCAAATTCGTTTTCCCCTTTAGAATGGTGTTGCTCTTTCAATCTTTCAAAAATAGTCTTCAATTCTTTAAGTTTATTTGTTATCTTTTCCATTTTAATAAACCTTAACCTCATAGGGAATTTGTTTAAATTGAATATTATGTAACTTCAAAATATCTTCATCAATCATACAAAAGTCAGCATAAACAACTTTTTTATTTTTTGTCTTTTTCAATTTGCCCAAAGAATTCTTATCCAAAACATTTTTGTATTTCTCTTTATAGATTAGATAATATTCTGTTTCTCCAGATTCTCCGATAAAATTTTTATCAATTTGTTTTTTGTCTATATTTGTTTGGGTTTCTGTAAAATAAATATAAGTTGCAAATTGATTAAATTCACAAGTTTCTTCTATTTGTCCGTTTTCATCAAATAAAGGTTTGTCTAATTCGCAATATTCAAATCCTTCTTTTTTTCCCTCTTTTGTTTTATAATCATATTTTTCTATTGCTCTTTTAATTCTTTCAGCTGTGATTTTTTTAGCAATATCATCTTCCATTTCAATTAAAATAAATTTTCTGTTTCCTCCATCTTCTTTATTCAAATCTAAAACTGCGTGTCCTGTTGTTCCTGAGCCTGCGAAGGAGTCTAAAACAATGCTATCTTTATCTGAAGAAATTTTTAATAATTGTTTGATTAAATCTATCGGCTTTGGAGTATCAAACATTTCCCTATCAAAATCTAAATTTTGTAACTCATTTTTTGCTGTTGATAAACTACCATATTCTAATAATAAATTATAATAAACATTTTCAGAAGCATCATAATCCTCGGGTCTTTTTATTACATAAACTCTTTTCTTTTTTTCATCAAAAAAGATTTTATTTTCTTTTATCAATCTTTTAATTGTGTCTTCTCCTGCTGTCCATCTCATATTTTTTTTAGGGTAAAACTTTTCTTTAGTTTTAGGATTAACTATTAGAAACAACATTGTTTTTCTTTCATAAGCCCCCATATTTGTTTTTTCAATCCCCTCTAAATTATAAGGTCCTTTTTCATCAGAATACTTATATTGTCTTTCAATTGTTCTATAATTAAAAGGTTTTTGAGATTTTTTCTTAAAATAACAAATTATATGCTCGGTTAAAGTTCCAATTATTTTTTCTGTATTTCCCGCACCGCCCTTTTTCTTCCAAACAAAATGTTTATAATTTTCTTCTCCAAAAATTTCGTCCATAAGAAGTTTAAGATTGGCTTGTTCGTTATCATCAATATTTATAAAAATAACTCCTTCATCAGATAGCAATTCTTTAATTAATTTTAATCTGGGATACATCATACAAAGCCATTTATCGTGTCTGCATAAATCTTGCCCTTCAGAACCAACAACTTTACCTAACCATTTTTTAATCTTCGGAGAATTGACATTATCGCTATATTTCCAACCCTCAAAACCAGTATTATATGGAGGGTCAATACAAACTACTTTTATTTTTCCAATATAATATGGCATAAGTGCTTTAAGCCCTTCTAAATTATCTCCTTTAATAATCAAATTTTGGGAATCTCCAACAGAATGCGTCTTAACTTTTTTCAGCAATCTAAAAGGCACTTCTTTATCGTGATTTACAACTGCTTCTTTTCCAATCCAATTTAATGTAGGCATATATTTAACAAAAGTATAAAGTATTTAATTATTTCTCTAAAATTAGAAATGTTCTAATAATATTTGTAACCCTACACTAACAAAAATAACTCCAATCAAAACAACAATTTCATTTTATCTCTTTAACCTCAAACTTCTCTCCCACTCATAATCACAACTCCTTCTTTTTTTATTAATTTAATTTAGTAACTATCAGTCGTTGTTCCCTTCCACTCTTCATATCCTTAACCATAATAATTTTTTTCTTAACTTCCTGCTCGCCAACAAAAACCACTTTTTTAATTCCATAAGCATTTGCATATTCTAATGCCTTCGATGGTTTACCAAAATAAACACTTGCGTTTTTGCCTTTTGCCCGAAGCTGTTTTGAAATCGCAATTGCTTTCCTATCTTGATTCAAAGACACAACCAAATATTTTTCAATATCAACAATTAATTTTGCAACAGCCTGTAATCTTTCAATGCTAACACCAAATCCAAAACACTGGTTCTCCTCAAACATATAAGCCCCACCACCACATACAGTCTCCTTAATATCTGATTTCACCTCAAACACAGTTCCATTATAATAAGAAAGTCCACGTGCCAAAAAAGGAGAAAACTTAATTTCAATTCCATACATCTTGCACGCCTCACGCAACGCTTTCACCTCAGCATAGCCATTATATTTCTCAAAAAATTTCTCGTCCTTTTTCAAAATCAACAAAATTTCTTCTGCACCATATTTTTTCAAATTTTCACGAACTTCTTTCTCACTCAATTTATCCAACTTATCAATCTCACGAATAACTTCAACATTTTTCTTTATTCCTAAATTACCAATAATCTCATTCAATAACTTCCGATTATTAATATAAATCACAGACTTAATTTTCAATGCATTCAAAATATCTTTTACAATCGCAAAAATTTCTGCCTGATCTTTTATCGTCGCTCCAACAATATCTGCTTCACAGGTTGTAAACTGCCGATTCCGCACACCTGCCACAGGCTCATCACGAAAAACAGGCCCAATCTGAAATCGTTTATACGGCAACTTTTTATTTTTTGCAATTCTCTTCAATTGAAAAGTAAACTCATAACGCAATGCAAGCTTTCTCTTTCCTTTGTCTTGCAACTTGTAAATATCAGAAACAGCCTCGTCATCAGAATTATTCCCTTTAACAAAATCTTCATACTCAATCACAGGCGTCTCAGCAGGTTCAAAATTATATTTCTCAAAAACCTGTCTCACAACCTCTTGAATCACCGCCCTCTTTCGAGCATCATCGCCAGTATAATCTGCAAATCCTTTAACTAAATCTGTCTTAACCATCTTTATATCAGAACTAAGGTCACAACTATTTATAACCTTTAGGTTATTAAAATCTTTTCCAACAATGCCGACATTGTCTGATTTTAGTTGTCATAATAATTTACAGAAATAAAGGTATATAAATTTTTTTAAAATAGAATAAAGAGCAGAAGCTCAAAGAAAATTTTAAGGACAGAAGGAGGGAGTCGTGCTGAAAATCAAAGATTTTCGCGTCATTCGCCGTAGTGACGTCGAACGAAACCCAAGGCTTCGACCAAATTTTAAGGACGGAAGGAGGGAGTCGAACCCTCGTCTTACGGACCACAACCGCACATAATAACCGTTATACTACAACCGTCATAAATCAAGTAATAATTCTTAATTTATAAATATTTTACTAATCTATCCTTTTCACAACAGTAATATTTAAAACGAAACAAGTTTTTTCATTAGTTCTAAAGAAAGATGGCGATATATAGAAATAATTTAAGAGACAATTTGGATATTCCAAAATCTTCTGTAACGGTTTTAGAAAGTAGATACCTTAAAAAAGATGCACTCGGAAATCTTTTAGAAACAGGAGAAGAATTAATGAAAAGAGTTGCAAAAGATATAGCTTCTGCAGAAGTTTTACATTCAGAAGAACTAAAAGGTTTAATCTATGACGAAATCACAACAAGTGAAATTTACGAACTTGCAGAACGATGTGAAAAATCAAAAGAAATGGAAAAAATTTTCCTTGAATTAATGACTTCTGGAAAATTCTTACCTAATTCTCCGACGCTGATGAATGCAGGAAGAAAACTCCAACAACTTTCAGCTTGTTTTGTTTTACCAATTGAAGACAGCATTGAAAGTATATTTGAAACACAAAAACAAATGGCGATTGTCCACAAATCAGGCGGAGGCACAGGATTTTCATTCAACAGATTAAGACCAAACGGAGCATTCATAAAAGCAACAAGCGGTTACTCTCCAGGCCCATTATCATTCTTATTTTCTTACAATGAATCAGCAGGACAAATCACACAAGGCGGAAAACGTCGTGGAGCAAACATGGGAATAATAAGAGCAAACCATCCAGATGCATATGATTTTGCAAAAGTAAAACAGCAAGAAAAAGTCCTAGCAAATTTTAATCTTTCAATTGCATTCAGCGATGCTGAAATCGAAGCAGTAAAAAATGATGATTATATTTTAATGGAAGACCCAAGAAATTCAGATTATACTACAAAAGAAAAAATAGATTATACAATAGAAAATGCAACAAAAAGAACAAAGGAAATAATTTTTGGAAAAGGTGAAATCTTCGAAACTTCTTGGAAATTATCAGAAGATAAAACAAAAATAATTGATAGACAAACAAAAAAAGAAATTGGAAAAGTTGAAAATAATTTAATATACATAAAAGCAAAAGAACTTTTTAACACAATAATTAATGGTGCTTGGCAAAAAGGTGAACCTGGAATAATATTCATAGATAAAATGAATAAATTTAATCCAACTCCAGAAATTGGGAAAATAGAAAGCACCAACCCTTGCGGAGAACAACCTCTTCTTCCTTATGAAAGTTGCAATCTTGGTGGAATTAATTTAAGCAAGATGGTAAAAAATGGAGAAATAGATTTCGACGAATTTGAAAGAACAATAAGAATTGTTACAAGATTTATGGATAATGTTATTGATAGAAATAGATATCCATTAAAAGAAATAGAACAAATTACAAAGGCAAATCGAAAAATTGGAATTGGTGTTATGGGTTTCGCACACATGTTAATCAAACTCAAAATAAGATATGACAGCGAAGAAGCAATTCAAAAAGCAGAAGAAGTAATGAGTTTCATAAATAAAATTTCTAAAGATGAATCAAGAAAACTTGCAATAGAAAGAGGAGCTTTTCCAAATTTTGCAAAAAGCATTTACAAAAATGATTTACCAATAAGAAATGCAACTACTACAACAATTGCACCGACAGGAACAACAGGTGTAATCGCAGCAACCTCGCAAGGAATTGAACCAATTTTCCAATACATTTCAATAAGACATGTAAAAGATACAATTGGAGAAGATTTAGTTGAAGTTGATAGAGCATTTCGAGAATATCTTGAAGAAAAAAATCTTGATAACGAAGAAATTATAAAAAAGATAGCAAAGAATGGATTAGAAATTCCTGAACTAGCAGATTATAAAGAAGAGATAGAAAAAATATTTGTAACTGCTCACGAAGTTTCACCTGAACAACATCTCAAAATACAAGCAGCATTTCAAAAATATACAGATAATGCCGTTAGTAAAACAATTAATATGCCAAATAAAACCACAAGAGAAGAAGTTGCAAAAGCATATTTAACAGCATATGATTTAGGTTGCAAGGGTTTGACAATTTATAGAGACGGAAGTAGAACTTTTGAATTATTAACAGATTCCAAAAAACAAGAAGATAAAATAAATTTAACAAAAAGACCAAATTTAATTGGCACAACAATCAAACAAATCACTCCACATGGTTGGGCATTTATAACTTTGAATGGCGTAATCAAAAATGAATTTATTCCTTACGAAGCATTTATCACAATCGGCAAAGGTGGACGAGATATTCATGCAATCTCCGAAGGTATGGGAAGAATGATTTCAATGTCTTTACAAAATAATGTTCCTCTAAAAGAAATAATTAAACAATTAAAAGGAATCAGCGGAGCAACACAAACAGGATTTGGTCCAAACAAAATCGGCTCTTTACCCGACGCAATTGCAAAAGGTTTACAAGAGGCTTATGAACAATTAAACAATAATTACTTCATACCAAAAGAAAAAATTCAAAAGAGTAAAATTTTAGAAATTTCAGAAGAAAAACAAGAACCAAAAAATTCAGGAAATTTCTGCCCAGATTGCGGACGAATGCTTATGAACATTGAAGGTTGTCAAAAATGTTCTTGTGGTTTTTCGAGGTGTTAAGGATTTAAATAAATAGTTTTCTTATTCTTTATATGAACTCAACTCACGAAGCAATAAATAAACATCTTCAAAAAATTTTCAAAGAATTTAATTTCCTAAATAGAAAAAACAAATATCCAAATGAATGTCCTTGCTATACTGGAAAAATCTGCCACAATATTTCACCAGAAAAATTAAACTGTTTTCTATGTTACTGTCCAGAATATAAATCTGAATTAGAAGAAGGCGGTTGTAAAATAAATAATTCAAATGGAAAATGGTTATTCAATGAAAAACTTCCAAAAAGAAAAATTTGGGATTGCTCAAATTGCGATTATCCTCATCAAGAAGAAATTGTTAAAAAATATTTAAAGAAATTATTTGGAATAAACTAAATTTTTATAAATCTTCGAATTATTCGTCTTTTATGACAAACAACGATTTAGTTCCTGAGTTAACAAAATCCGAATTTGAGAATTTTACAAAAAAAGGAATTGTTTTAATTGATTTCTTTGCTGAATGGTGTATGCCTTGCTTGACTATGTCGCCAATTATCGACGAGTTAAGTGAAAAATTCAAAGGAAAAATTAAATTCGGAAAAGTTAATGTAGAAGAAAACCAAGAAGCTGCACAAAAATTTGGAGTAATGTCAATACCAAATTTTGTCTTATTGAAAAACGGAGAAGTTGTTGAGCAAATGATTGGTGCAATTCCTTCAGATGAACTTGAAGATACTTTGAAAAAACATATTTAATGACAAAAACGATTTTAGTGACTGGCGGAGCAGGTTATATAGGAAGTGTCGCAGTAAAGAGAGTATGCGATAAAAATTTTAATGTAATTGTTTTAGACAATCTTTCTAAAGGAAAAAAATTCCTAGTTGATGAAAGAGCAAAATTCTATGAAACAGATTTAATAAATAAATTAGAATTAGAAAAAATTTTCCAAGAAAATCAAATTGATATAATAATGCATTTCGCAGGATACAAAGCAGTAGGCGAGTCAATGACAAATCCTTCAAAATATTCTGAAAACATAACTGGCACAATTAATTTATTGGATTTAATGATAAAATATAATGTTAAAAAAATAATTTATTCTTCAAGTGCTGCAGTTTATGGGAAATCAGAAAGCGGAATCGTAACAGAAGAATCCCCAACAAATCCTGAAAATTATTATGGATTTACAAAATTAATTTGTGAGAATTTAATTAAATGGTATTCAAAATTACATAATTTAAATTATGTAATTTTAAGATATTTCAATGTCGCTGGCGACGGAGGACTAAACTACACAGACCCAAATGCAGAAAATGTTTTGCCCATAATAATAGAAACTTTGTTAGGCAAACGAGAAAAATTTCTAGTTTATGGAAAAAATTATCCAACAAAAGACGGCACAGGAATTCGAGATTACATTGATGTAAATGATTTAATTGAATCCCATATTTTATCATTAAATTTGCCCACAAATGAAATAATTAATTTAGGAACTAACAAGGGTTTTAGTGTTCAAGAACTAATTGACACCACAGAAAAAATAACTGGAAAAAAATTAAACTATGAATATAAAGAACAACGAAAAGGTGATTGTGCTAAATTAATAACTTCAAATTCAAAGGCAACAAATCTTTTAGGATGGCAACCCCAAAAGAATATTGAAGATATGATAAAATCAACTTATAGAGCTTATTGTAAAAATATGGCCCCGACGGGATTCGAACCCGCGACACCTAGATTAAAAGTCTAGTGCTCTGCCAGACTGAGCTACGAGGCCATTATGTTTGCGAAGTCTGACAGGTGCCAGACCGAGCAAGTTCAATTGCTTGCATTTGCAAAGCGAAATCTATTGTGATTGGGCTTGTGAGCAGAGCAAGTTCAATTGCTAAATATTGGCTTTGCGTAACTTTCTCTTCGCGATTGAGCTTGGGAGTTGAGCTACGAGGCCATTATATTTCTAAACCAATTACTGGTTTACAAAACTAAAAAGAATTTATTTTATAAAACTTTACAAATAGAGATTTATCTCATTTTTTCCTAAATTAAAACACTTACCATGTGCTCAGAAGTGACATATGTCGTAAGACCGAAAAATAGTTCGATTGTAAAATTTAACTAATTTTATGAAAAAAGAAGAAATTAGAAAAGAATTTTTTAGATTAAAATTTAAAGGACATTCATATA
>Ga0210057_1000878_pt1 | contig 48252 bp, 41 predicted proteins | sample CryGeyCG2114_010_2_FD_183968 | JGI IMG/M metagenome (GOLD analysis project Ga0210057, IMG submission 183968) | Groundwater microbial communities from aquifer - Crystal Geyser CG10_big_fil_rev_8/21/14_0.10 (SPAdes) (version 2) | ecosystem: Environmental > Aquatic > Deep subsurface > Groundwater ...
TATAATTGCGAAAGGAAGCAGTGGACCCGAAACAGGATGACCCCTGTTGCATACAGAGATTATCTGTTGTCCCAGGTCGAGGGTTAGGGGGTTCTACTGTGTCTACCAAATGGGGTACACTTCACCAACTTCTTGAAAGGAAACCTACGATTTCGTAAGCGAAAGCGTAGCTTCTGCTTCGTGACCAATTTATTCATGATTTGGTGAAACATAGTGAAGCTGATAACTTTTCTTTATTTCTTTACCCCCTCTTCCGCTCGTTCTCTGTAAGAAGTTTTTTGCGAAGACGAATGCTCGTTGGTGTGACCTCAAGGAGTTCATCATCAGAAATGTACTCAAGGGCTTGCTCCAGTGTCATTGGTTGTACTGGGACAAGGTTCATGGCTTCGTCTGTTCCAGAAGCACGAACGTTTGTCAGTTTTTTGTTCTTGATTGGGTTTACCACCATGTCATCTGATTTTGAAGATTCTCCGATAATCATTCCTTCGTATACAGCAGTCTGTGGTCCAATGAAGAGACGACCACGTTCCTGAAGGTTCCAGAGTGAGTAGGCCATTGTTTCTCCTTTTATCATGGAGATCATCGATCCTCGGCTACGCGTTGGAATCTTTCCTTTCTCTGGTTCGAACTTCACGAATGCATGGCTGATAATTCCTTCTCCTTTTGTTTCCACAATGAAGCTTCCACGCATACCAAGCAGTCCTCGTGTTGGCATCATGAATTCCAAACGTGTTTGTCCATTCTCTGTTTTCATTTCAGTCATTTCACCCTTTCTCTGTGAAAGCATTGTAATGACAGATCCACTGAATTCTTCTGGAACATCAACAGTAACTTGTTCGATAGGCTCTTGCACCTGTCCGTCGATCTCTTGGAAAATAACCTGTGGACGAGAAACTTGTAGCTCGAAACCTTCACGGCGCATACTTTCGATGAGCACTGAAAGGTGAAGTTCTCCACGACCAGACACTTTGTAGCTATCTGTTCCTTCGATTGATTCTACATGTAGACCAACGTTTGTTTCTACTTCTTTTTCGAGACGTGCACTAATGTGACGAGTGGTGAGAAGCTTTCCTTCTTTTCCTGCGAAAGGGGAGTTGTTCACGAGGAATGTCATGCTAATTGTTGGAGGGTCTACTGTGATTGCTGGGAGAGCTTCGACGCTTGCGCCTTCACCAACTGTTTCTCCTACGTAGATATCTGGAATACCAGCGATAGTGACAATGTCACCTGCAATTGCTTCATCTACCTCTTTTTTATGAAGACCATCTGCAATAAAGATCTTTGTAATTTTCCCAGGCCTCACTGTTCCGTCTGCATGCAAGACAGAAACCTGCTTACCAACTTTTGCTGTTCCTTCGTAAACACGACCAACTCCCATTCGTCCGACGTAGTCATCGTATGCAAGACTACTAATCTGCATACGGAATGGTTTGTCGAGTGGCTGAGGTGTCGGTGGAACTTTCTCCATAATCATATCGAAGAGCGGTGTTAGGTCGGTTCCTTTTTCTTCGAGAGTATTTTGAGCAATTCCGTCACGTGCAATTGCAAAGATGTATGAGAAATCGAGTTGTTCGTCTGTTGCTCCGAGCTTTGAGAAGAGGTCGAATACCATATCGACAACCTTGTGTCCGTCTGATGCTGGCTTGTCGATCTTGTTAATAACAACGATCGGCTTCAGTCCAAGCTGCAAAGACTTCATTAGTACGAATTTTGTCTGTGGCATTGGCCCTTCCTGAGCGTCAACGAGGAGTAACACGCTATCAACAGTACGAAGAATACGTTCTACCTCGCTTCCGAAGTCTGCGTGCCCTGGAGTATCAACAATATTGATCTTACTTCCCTTGTACTGAATAGACGTATTTTTAGCATAAATGGTAATACCACGTTCTTTTTCTTGATCGTTACTGTCCATTGCAAGCTCTGGAGCTTCTTCATGGGCTTTAAATGCACCTCCTTGTCGAAGAAGAGCATCTACGAGAGTAGTTTTTCCGTGGTCAACGTGCGCAATAATGGCAATATTTCTGATATCCATAGGTATTTGAGTTATAAATCGGGCAGAGAGTACAGGATATTTGTGATTATGCATAAAAAAAGCCGAACAGAAGTTCGGCTTTTTTAAGTGTCATGCGTGAATTAACCACGGTCTGCACTAAAGCAGTCACGACAGAGTACCGGTTTACCGCCCTCCTCTTCGGAGCGAGGCTTGAAAGGCACCTGACAGTCTGCACCACACTTGGCACATACTGCATCGTGCATTTCGCGTGGACCCTGACGTGTTGCCTTTTTAGCAGCACGGCAGTCTTTACAGCGCTGTGGAGCACTGAGGTCCTTCGTTGCGTAGAACTCCTGTTCGCCTTCAGTGAAGATGAATTGAGCTCCGCAATCGCGGCATGAGATCTCTTGATCAGCCATGAGAAAGATTAGAAAAAGGATAGAAATGATAGGGCCTTCTTCTACGTTCTCGATTTACGATCAGCTTTCGAAGGATATCTGACGAGGATTCTACCGTTATAATGGCTGTATGCAAGCTTTTGAGTAACAAAAAGAGCGATAATATCGCTCTTTTTGTCCATAATTTCCGCTCGAAATTACGATTTAACTACTAATAGTTCGTATTGTAGTAGTTTGGTTGGTAGGTATCACCGTTTAGAATAGCTTCTAAACACTGTACATAACGCTGACGTGTGTATTGTGAACAGCTCGGAATTACTTGACGGATCTGAGCTGGTCCACCACGTACAGTCTCTGTAGGTGCTGAGCTAAATACAGTTGTATCACCAAGGCGCTGGTCAAGACGGTCTTGAACGTTGTCTTGAATAGAGCTTCGGCGAGGCTCTGTAACACGGTATGCACCGCTTTCATCGCTACGCTGGCGCCAGATACCTGCCGCACGGCGAAGCTGATACATTTCTTGGATCTCTGCATCATTTGGATTGTGTCCTGCAAATGATACGATTTCAGCGCGTTGAGCGGAATTTGCGCCTATTACCATACCAAGGAGGACTCCGAGAGCTCCAACAACATATGTTTGACGATTAGCCATATGTGTATGTGTGTAAATAAAATAAAATGTTTATATGTATATTATAACACATTTTTATATATTTAACAACTCTCTCAATTAGTCAATATAGACGGTATATTCTACTATTTTCAGTATGCATCCTGTAGATATTCTCATAGCTCTCGTCATGATTCTTATCCTTGTGATAGTTGTTATGGCTGTTTCGGCTATTTTTCTGAGAACTCCGTACGTGCCAACACCCTTCATAGTTGCAAAAAAAATGGTTAGAATAGCGCATTTACATGGGAACGAGACAATATACGATTTAGGAGCAGGAGATGGGAGGTTACTCATTGAAGCGTTGAAGCTTTATCCAGAGATTACTGCATATGGATCTGAGCTTTCACCATTTGTGTATTATTGGGGAAGATTGAAAATTCTACTTTCTGGTACACATGCTCACCTTCGTATGAAGAACCTTTTTACAGAGGACTTGCATAATGCTGACTGTATTTTTCTGTATTTGATGCCAGGGATTATGGAGAAGCTTTTGAAGAAGTTTGATGAAGAACTTCGTCCTGGTACAAAGATAGTCTCGTATGCTTTTACACTCCGAGGGAAGACACCTGCGCAGACACAGGAAGTTCCGTGGATTCAAGGGAAGAAGAAGATCTACCTCTACGAATGGTAGTAATGAGAATAATGTAGTATCCACAGAGTATGATGGCTGGAATGTGCATATTGAGTGATGCTCCTGGGATGTGTGCACCAATTTTTGCGATAGCAATTATCCATTCAAGTGTTAGCCATCCCCCATACGATATCAGTAGTCCAAATGGCATAGATACATAACTTATAAGAATGCCAGTGGCACCGAGCAACATCGCGATAGGTAGTGCAGGAGCTACCATAATATTTGTCAAAGGTGCGATGAGTGATAGTGTGCCAAACATCGAAATAATAAATGGTGTTGCTGCAATTTGTGCCGCGATTGTCATCGTCAGTGATTCTCGTATTGCTAGTGTTTGAGGAACACGTTTCATGTACTTCTCAAGCAATGGTGATATTTCGATAAGTCCTATCACTGCCAAAAATGACAACTGAAACCCTGCGTCATACCAGAGGATTTTTGGATTCCATGCGACCATAAATAGTGCTGTCCATAATACAGATAATAGTGCTGTTGTTTTTCTTCCAACTTGGAGTGCTGTGAGGCCGAGAATTCCCATAATTGCCGCACGAACAACAGCTGCATTTGCCCCAACAAATATTGTGAATATTATAATACAGGTAACTGCACTTCCGTATCGCAATTTTGGTGGCATCCAAAAGAGCATGCTGTGAATAATGACAATGATAATACTGATGTTGTACCCAGAGATTGCAATAATGTGTGTGAGCCCTGTCGTTGTAAAGTCTTGCATGAGACCTTCTGGAATTCCTTTGCGAGATCCTGTGAGGAGACCTGCCATAAATGATGCATGTGGCTCTGGGTAGAGCCGATTGATTTGAGATTCAAATGATGTTTTCAGTGCATACAAATGTCGTTTTATATGTTGTGTATTTGCCGTGTTCTCTGAGGAGATCGACCCTCGATACATGACACTATAGATATCAAATCGTGATAAGTAATTGTCGTATTGAAATGTTTCTATTGGTTCTGGTTTTTCCAGTATTCCACTTACCGAAACGAGGTCTCTGTACTCAAAGAGAGGCCATTGTCTTTGGTCTGTGATAAGTACGTTGCCCTGAATTCCGTTGTACTTTGTGCCAAATTTATCAGTTACACTTTTAGTTTTTATCGTATATTTCGTTTGAAGAGGTCTTCTGTCTGGCTCGTCGGCAATAGTTCCTTCTATCGTTACTTTTTCACCTTGAGCATACCAGTCTATGGTATTTGGTGATGTAATGTGAGTGGTGCGTGCGACACATGTCAGAGCAGTAAGTAAGCCAATACTTGTCCATAATATGGGGTTATGTTTTCTTCCGAGAATTATAGCCTCAAACAAAATGAGCCATATCCATAGAGGGTACAGTGGAAGTTGCCACCATTGAAGAAGAAGGGTGCTCGATAAAAACGAGATCAAGAATATGTATTGAGGCATAGCGCCTCACATTACTTCGATGCTTTTGCAACAGCGATCCATTCGTGAACACTCAGTGTTTGTGGACGTCTTGTTTCCTCTATTCCTGCAGTAGAAAGAAGTTCTAGTCCTCCTGGGAACGTTACAAAACTATTCCGCAGCATTTTTCGTTTCATGGAAAAGCCAATCTTTGCAAACTTGATCACACGATCAATAGTATTTTTATCGACTAAGGGCTCTTTAAAGCATTCAATATGAATGACTGCAGAGTCTACTTTTGGCGGTGGTAAAAAAGCAGCTGGTGGAACATTGCAGACTTTATGTGGTTCGCCAAAAAGTTTCACGGTGATACTCAGTAGACTCTCGCTCTTTGTATCACAGATACGGTCAGCAACTTCTTTTTGGATCAGTAGCGTCATGCTTTGTGGTCGCGTTTTCGATTCAAGCATCGCGTGGCGGAGAAGTGGCGATGTAATGTGATAGGGGATATTGGCAATAATTTTGTATGGCTCATCTGGTAGTTCTACTTTCAAAGCATCGTTATTCACAATGTGTAATGCAGGGCTGTATCCCGTAAAGTGTTTTAGAAGAGAGATCATTCGTTCATCTATTTCGACAGCAGTAACTTTTCCTGCACCATACAAAAGTTCGCGTGTGAGCACGCCAATTCCTGGTCCAATCTCGACAATATGATCTGTTTCTTTAATATCTCCTGAATGGACAATCTCTTCCAGGATATTTTCATCAACAAGAAAGTGTTGACCGAGATCAGTGTTTAATCTCAGAAGGTTATCTGAGCAGAATTGCCGGACTTCATTTTTGAGTCGAGACATACACAGAGTATAGAGTATTTTCTTTGACAATTGCATATTTTGGCTTAGAATGCGCTCGAAATGATTCATCAGACATTCTTTTACGGCTTCTGGAACTTCGCATTTAGTGCGGGGTCAGTGCTGTAAACGTGTCTCAATAAGGAAATCGTTTAAGCACTCTCCCCAAGCGAAGGAGAGTTTTTTTATTTCTATTCCATAATTATTATGTTGGTAAAAATGAGAGATAATGTCTCTGACTCAGATGTAACTGAGGTCGTTAAACTTATCGAGAGCGTAGGTGAATTGCGTGCTGAAGTACACACAGGTGTTCGTCATACTATTCTCACTATTATCGGTGATCTAAATGATGAAGGCCTTGAGGGTACATTACGTGGCAATCCAAATGTGGATCGAGTAGAATCTATTAGTGTTTCGTATAAGCTTCCTGCAAGAAAAGATGTCGATCAACGAACTATCGTAGATGTTGGTCATGGTATAGCCATTGGTAATGGTATTGATGTACCTGTTTGCGCAGGGCCATGCTCTGCGGAAAGTGAGTATCAGGTCATGACTACAGCAGCAGGTATCCGTGAAAGTGGTGCTGAAATCTTACGTGGAGGTGCTTTTAAGCCTCGTACAGTTGCTGGCGCTTTTGAGGGATATGGAGAACAGGCACTCAAATGGCTTCGTAAAGCAGCGGATGAATTTCACATGCCTTTACAGACAGAGGTAATGGATCCATCTGAAGTTGGGATTGTTTCAAACTATGCAGATATTTTACAGCTTGGTACTCGTAATGCTGGAAATCAGCGATTACAAGATGCTGTTGGAAAAACAGACAAACCTGTTGTATTAAAGAGAGGCATTAACGATCGATATACAGATTGGTTAAATTCCGCTCATCGTATTATGTATTCGGGAAATGAAAAAGTCATTCTATGTGAGCGTGGTTTACAAACTACTGATGATAAGCATCTTCGTAATAAACCTGACATTGCTGCCATTCAAGTTATACACGATTTATCACATCTTCCTGTTCAGTTCGATGCAGCACATAGCGTAGGTTTCATTCGTTATATTGCTGAGAATTTTCATTCTGGAGTTGTAGCAGGTGCGGACTCTTTGCTTGTAGAGGTTCATCATAACCCTAAAGAGGCATTAACAGATGGTCAGCAGTCTCTAAATCTTCCGCAGTTTGATCAATTAATGCAAGAATATCGTATGTATAAAGATATTCGTGATCAGGTATTAGCTTCTCGTGCAGCAGCAAATACAGGTTTATAAAAATGTGTACTTCTTGCATTTTGAGTTAAAAATATTGCTATTATAGAGCGCTATGCATGTTATAGCGCTCTTCTTGGCACTGTTCATCCCTACTACTTTTGCGTACCCACCAGAAGTTCCATTGTTCGAGCACACGGAATTTAGAAATGAATACGGTATGTTTCGATGGTATGAGGGATGTTGGTTTCGTATTCGACATAACTATGCCTATATCATTTGTTCTCCAAATGGTCGGCCGGTGGACAGGGTTCCACTAAGCGCTATTCCAGAACTTGTCGCATCGGGTTTGCTTCCAGCAGATTCTGTAACTGGTCAGTTGCTTGATAGATCGTTGAAGCAGCAAAATACTAGATCTCGTTTTGGTATAAGTCGCGTAACTGCAGCACCAGGAGACGGTACTCGTTTATCAGACCTCTTTCGAGGAACTTCAAGTACACGTAGTGGAACGAACGTTCCTAATATTAGTGGTAATGGGTTTAGCTTTGGGGGCTCTAACACAGATGGCACGTCGAATACGTTTCGATTCAGTGATACTGGAAACGATAATAGCTCTGGCTTTGACGGGTACTCAAATGTGAACCGTTTTGCTCCTCGTGATAACAATGGTGCAGCATTCCGTTTTCAAAATGGTGCTAGTAATTCTGGCAACAGTCGTTTCCAAGATGGTACAGCTGGCGGCAATGGAGAAGGAGTTCTTGGTCGTCCGTTTTTAGAAGGGTGCAGTAGTATCAATGACTCTAATGATGGTGGGATACTTGGGCCTATTCCTTGCACGACATACCCAGGTGTTCTCGGGCCGATTCCGAAATACTGGTAGGAGGATTTGTGCTATACTGTGTACTCATGAAATACACTATGTTTCTCGCAGGCCTTCTTGCTCCAAGTATGGTATTTGCTTTGACCTACAATGTCTCTACGCTTCCGTATACCGATGTTCCAAGTGACCATAGGACACAAATTGCTATAAGTACTCTCACAGAGCTTGGTATTGTAAAAGGAAATCCTGATGGAACGTTTAAGTCGAGTACTCCAATTAATAGAGCAGAATTTATGAAGATTGCGATGGGGCTTTTACCTTCTCTTACAACTGTTGGGGATACACGATGTTTCCCTGATGTCGATCCTAATATTTGGTTTGCAGAATCAGTATGCAGGGCAAAGTCGCTTGGCATTGTGAGTGGTAATGCCATTGCCAATGTCGATTCTAACTTGTGGGAATTTCAGCCAGTACGATCTGTAAAATATGAAGAAGCAGTAAAGATTCTGTCGAATATTTATGATATCCCATTACAGTCAGTCGATGGGCAGTGGTATGAAAAATACACAAGCACAGTGCAGTCTATGGGTTTAGATTTAGATGATTCTTCTCCAGGTTCTGCATTAACACGCGGGCAAATGGCACGATTGGTTGTTGCGTTTTTGGCGCATTCTAAAGGTGAACTTGAAGATCTTCGTTATGCAGAAGCTCACCCAGATATTCCTGTCCGCGTCGTCTTTGATCCACCTTCATCTTCTTCGCAGTCTTCGCAGTCTTCGCAGTCTTCCTATTCTTCTATCGCATACGATCCTTTTATTCATGACGTGACGAGTAACGACTCCGTTCTTATCCTTGGAAAGGTAACGCATGTTCTTGGCGCTGCAGAATTTTTCCCAAATGCAGAGGGGATTATTGCACATAAATTTATCATTGATCTTGTTGCTGCGAATTCTTCTATTAGCGTTCTTAATGTGTACGACCATGATGGTGCTTTGATTGGACGCGCTTCTGTTGATGCTTCTGTTTCTGGAAATACGCGGTATTCGATCAATGTGAAAAATAAAGATATCATTCTTGAGCGCCGTGAGCCGTACAGCATTTATATTCGTGCAGTTTTGAAAGATCAGGATGCAGGGGGCATCAGTGGTGGATCGTTACAGATAGACCAAATGGGTATCGAAGGAGTTGGTTTTTGGAGCTCTAATGATTATCAGGTGTTTACGAGTAGTACCGATGTATTTGCAGCTTCGACCGTTGCACAGTCTGGTATTACCAGTATTCGTAATGCAGGAGTCGCAAATGACGTGCTCTTTAGTTCAAATGATACAGAGATCGGAGCGTTTTCTTTTGAGGGTGTTACTGGCCATAGTGCTGCGCAGGTAAAGCTCATGTCTATTGTGTTTCAGATAGAACAGCTTGGTAATGTGACGATTTCAAATGTTGGTATGAAGGTGGATGGTAGTACGGAGCGCTTAGCGTGTAGTGTTTCGGGTGATCAGCTTACGTGTAGTGGTCTACCAGATAGCTTCGGTCGTTTGGATGATGGTCCACGGACACTCCGTCTTTTTGCAGATGTATCTGTGCCAGAGGCCTCACAAAAGGCAGCATTGAGACTTACTATTAACGACCCAGGAACTATTAGTAGTGCAGGGTCAATTTCGTGGTCTGATGGCGTGACAACATTCACATGGATAGATATGAATGCCACTCCTATTGCACGAGGTACGTACTACTCTAGATAAGACGAAGTGGTGCGATGCTCATCGCAAGTGTCTTTAGTTGTCCATTATCAAAAGAGATTTCGACAAGGTCTCCACGGAGGGATTTCACTGTTCCGTTGCCAAATGTTTTATGTGATACACGGCACCCAACTGTCAGTTCTGCCTCTTGGTTAAAGCCATCATTTGAGTAATCGATATCTTGGTTGAATTCCACTTTGAGGTTATCACTGTGCCTGCTTTGATGGGTACCTGTACCAATGGCGTCGGCACCTCTTTGGCTAGCATGTGCGAATGCACTTAAAACATTATCTGTTCGCCTTTCTACGCAGCTTTCAGGGATGTCTTCCAGGAACCGACTAGGAACATTTGCCTGTGTCTGACCCCAGAGCATACGAGAATTTGCATGCATCAGTTGTAGATATGTTCGTGCTCGTGTCATGCCAACGTACATAATGCGACGCTCTTCTTCTAACTGCTCTCTGTCGAATGCGCAGTTTGCATGTGGGAAGATTCCTTCTTCACAGCCTGCAATAACAACGTGTTTAAATTCCAGTCCTTTGCAGAGATGAAGGGTCATAAGGGTTAGTGCGTCACTGTCGTCTTGGAGTTTATCAACTTCAGAAACAAGTGCGACTTCTTCGAGGAAGCTTGTAAGGCTCGATATTGGCTCTAGTCCGTCATATTTGTGCATGACGCTTTTAAGTTCCTGTACGTTTTCCCATCTGGCTTCTCCTTCTTCGCTGCCATCTCGTAACCAATGCTCGATGTCTATCGCATGCATAAGGTGCCCCATGAGCTCTGACACGACTTCTGTCTTTGCTTTCTCTTGGTACTTCAAAATGAGGTCTGCAAATTTTGCAATGCGTTCCTTTGTAGGTGCATTAATGTCTGGAATAAAATCGATTTGCTGGATAGCATCCCATAAAGAGATGTTATTGTCCGTACTGTATGCCTGCAATCTTCCAAGAGTGGTAAGTCCAATCTTTCGTGATGGAACATTAATAATGCGAAGCAGTGCGACGCTATCGTTTGGGTTTAAGATTGCGTGCAAGTACCCAAGCATGTCTTTTACTTCGCGTCGTGCGTAGAATTTCATTCCACCAACAATACGGTAGGGGATTGCTCGCCTTAGGCATGCTTCTTCAAATAGGCGCGACTGCGCATTGGTACGGTAGAGGATTACTTGGTCGCTCAGCTTCACACCTTTCCCTTGGATGTTTTCCACTGCACGTATTGCTTCCATAGCCTCTTTTTTTTCATCTGCCACTTCTTGGATAATGACTTTTGGGCCTTCTTTTTTCTCTGACCACATTTTCTTTTCTGGTCGTCCAGGGTTTACTGAAATAATACAGTCAGCAGCATCAAGGATGACTTGGGTAGAGCGGTAGTTTTGTTCAAGCTTGATGTGTGCTGCTTCTTTGTACTCTTTTTCAAATTCAAGAATATTTCGAATATCTGCTCCACGGAATGCATAGATAGATTGGTCTGGGTCTCCAATAACACAAAGGTTTCCATATTTCTTTGCAAGCAATGTAATGAAAAGATACTGCACGTGGTTTGTATCTTGATACTCATCAACGTGTAAGTACTTCCATGTGTTCTGGTATTTTTCGAGTACTGCTGGAACTTCTGTAAAGAGCCGAACGGTTTCGAGTAGGATATCATCGAAGTCTAGTGCATTTGCCTCAAAGAGTGCTTTTTGATATTTCTTATATGCGCTTACAACGTGCTGCATGCGAGCAGTTGAAGCCTCAGACTCGGCTTGCTTTGGTGTAAGTGCTTCGCTTTTAAAACGACTGATGTAGCCAAGTGCTGCTTTTGGCTTGAGGTCTTCATCTTCCAATCCCATTTCTTTAAGGATCATTTTCATGAGGCGTTGCTGGTCGTCTGTGTCGTAAATAACGTAGCTACGGTCTCGGCCAATCTTATCAATATCTCGCCGTAAGATACGTGCGCAGATACTGTGGAACGTTCCCATCGTTGGCATTGTTCCGGTGGTTGTTTCCCATTGGTTATTGAGACCACTTCCTTCGGTTACTTCTAGGAGTTTCTCAATACGCTCTTTCATCTCTAGAGCTGCTTTGTTTGTAAACGTCACAGACAAGATCTGCCAAGGTGGAACACCCTCAGCGATAAGCTTTGCAATACGATGGGTGAGTGCTTTTGTCTTTCCGCTACCTGCACCTGCAAGAATGAGTAGTGGCCCATCTCCATGGAGAACAGCGGCTTTTTGCGGGTCATTTAAGTTCGCCGTAATGATCTCTTGCTTTGTAGACATGGGGAGCTATCTTATCCAATTTTTCTGTCCTGCGCAGCTAACTTTGCTTTCGGATTTGTAAGCTCAATAAGTTTTTGATGAACAACTTCAGGATCAGATGTCATTTGTTTTACATCTGCAGTGTTGAGGTTCACGTTTCGAATCTTTTGTCTTTTGATCATTACTTCTTTTGTAAATTCAGAATTTGTTGACCGTAGTTTGTTGAGAGTTTCGATACCATGCTCTAGCAAGTGGAAGTCTACTGCGTTTCTGGTAGAGATATGGAAATCAAATTGAGCGATCATATCAATAATGTTTTCTCGTTCCTGAGGGTCCATCTCTTGTGCAAATTCGTATGTCTCGATTCTCTTTAGAGAAGCAAGAATCGGTTCCAAGCTTTCTGGAGAGACAACGTAGAATGTGAAACCTTCTTCGTAGAATGAGAGCTTCTTTAATGTGGCGACAGCATCTGTTGGCACAACAAGGAAGATAGTGGAGTAGATTGCATCATTTCCTTTTACTTTTTTTGCAGTTTTCTTCACTGCATCTGAAATGTAATTTTGAAGATCTTGTGACTTCGATACTTTTGAGTCGAAGATGACATATTGTTCAAGGAATCCAATCATAAAGTCTGGCTTTAGACTTCCATCAAAACCTTCTGGAAGGTTGGTATTGTCGTATCCTGTGAAGCTGTACTGAGGCTTCTTCACGAGGTCTCCAAGGAGAGCGTTTACCGTAATCTCATGCTCTGCCCACATGCGGTCTCGTTCTTCAAGTGCTTTTTGTTGACGTTCTTCATCTTCTCTGCGAATACGCATGCGTTCGTCTTCGAGGGTTACTTTTGCTTCTTCAAGTTTTGACACCATTTCTTCGTGCTTCATTTGCTTTTGCTCTTCTTGCGTTTCGTATTTCGTATTTCGCGCAGTAGAGGAGTCTCGTTCTTTCATGACGACTTTGAGGTCTGATTCTAAGCTTTTATATCTGTCATAAAGTTCTTTTCCTTGGCCTGAAAGCTTATCTTTTTCTGATTTTGATTCAATGAGTTGGTTCTTTAGCTCGCCAATCTCTTGGTTTTTTCGTTCAACTTCTGCTTTCAAGCGAGGATCTCCATCAGTTTGAGATTTCCATTGCATGAAGCCGATAAAGCAAATTCCGATTAGTGTGAGTGCGAGAAGTGTTTCTATCATAGTAAGGGGCATTGTATCATGCGGTGAACGCCTGTCCACCTGTAAATATGATCCATTTTCTTGCACTAAATCGTGTTTTTCTTATAATAACTCTGTTCTCGCTCGCTTTGGCGCTCTTGCCCTAGCTGGCGCGGCTCAAACCTCTTTTGTTTGTAACAATATTACTCCTATGTCTATCGCCCGATCTTCTAAGAAGAAACTCATCACGAAGCACCAGACTCACAAGAAAGATACTGGTTCTCCAAATGTTCAAATCGCTATCCTTTCAAAGGAAATTACACTTCTGACAACACACCTTCAGGAGCACAAGGGTGATTTCTCTGCTCGTAAAGGTCTTCTCGGTAAAGTTGCACGTCGTCGAAAGCTTCTTAATTACCTAAAGATGAACCTTCCTAAGGATTATCAGGAAGTTCTTGAAGCAAACAAGCTCAAGAAATAGGTTTGTATCTCTAAGAATAAGGGTATACTACTCCCAGATCTTTCCTTCCGTCGCCGCTTTGCTTTGCTGGGTTTACGTATGAATTCTTAATGTCTTGAGGTTTCGTATGTGAATCCAAATCAGTAATAGAAAAGCGTTGGAGGAAAGAGATAATTCTATCTTTTTCTCTTAATTACTATGTTAGGTTTAGGTAAAAAGGGCAATAGTGCTATTGCTCCTAATAAGGAATATACCGTCGATGTTGGCGGTCAAAAATTCGTCTTTAAGACGGGTATGCTTGCTCAGCAAGCAAACGCTACAGTTGTTGGCCAGTTGGGCGACACTGTATGTATGGCTAACTGCACAACAAGCCGTACAGCTCGCCCAGGTGTTGGGTTTCTTCCTCTTCAGGTTGTATACCAAGAGAAGTTTTACGCTGCTGGTAAAGTAGCAGGTAGTCGTTTCCGTAAGCGTGAAGGCCGCCCTGCAGATAGCTTCGTGCTTACTGCTCGTGTTATCGACCGCGGACTTCGTCCAATGTTCCCAAAGACGGTTCATAACGATATCCAAGTTTTCTGTACAGTGCTTAGTTACGACTTCATTGCAGAGCACGATATCGTTTCTGCAAATGCAGCGAGCTTAGCTGTTGCACTTTCAGATTGTCCTTCAGATTCTCCTGTTGGAACAGTACGTGTTGGCCTTCTCGATGGAGAGTTGGTACTAAACCCAAGCCATGAAGACCGAAAGAAATGTGAATTGGACATGATTGTTACTGCGACACAGGATCGTGTGATTATGATCGATGCAGAAGCGAATCAGGTTCCTGAAGCAAAGATGCTTGAGGCTATCCAGTTTGGTCAGGCAGCAGCCCAGAAGATTGCTACTGAGTTTGCAAAGATTCAGAAAGAAATTGGTTCTGAAAAGTGGGAAGCTCCTGCTGTATTCGAGCACCCAGAAGCTCTCGAAGTACTAAAGACTAGTGCACTCGCAGAGATCAATAAGGCAATCCTTACTCCTATAGATAAGCTTGCACGTCGTGCGTTCTTTGGTGAACTAGCAGATAACGCTGCAGCTGTTCTTGAAGAGAAATACGGACCAGCAGATGACAACGAAGAACTTGCAGAGCTTTACGCTAATGCATCAGATTTGATGAACAAAGTTGTTACAGGTGAGGTTCGTCGTTTGGTTCTTGAAGAAGGAAAGCGCATGAGCGGACGTACTCCAGACGAGATTCGTCCAGTTGGATGTATGGTCGATATTCTCCCAGCACGCGTTCATGGTTCAGCTCTTTTCCAGAGAGGTGAAACACAAGGGCTTACAACATGTACTCTTGGTTCACCTGGGGACAAGCTTATGACAGAAGGAATGATGGGTGAAAAGGAAGACCGATACTTCCATCACTACAACTTCCCACCATTCTCTGTTGGAGAAACATCAAACCGTCTCTTCACTGGAAACCGTGAAATTGGACATGGTTACTTGGCACAAAAGGCTCTTGAACCAGTTCTTCCAAGTGAGGAAGTATTCCCATACACCATCCGTACAGTGACAGAAATTTTGGAAAGTAATGGATCGTCTTCTATGGCGGCTACATGTGGTTCTACACTTGCCCTTATGGCTGCAGGTGTACCGATTAGCTCTCCAGTATCTGGTATTGCGATGGGACTAATGTCTGAGCCTTCAGGAAAGTTCGTTGTTCTTTCAGACCTTCAAGATGAAGAAGACTTCGGAGGCGACATGGACTTTAAGGTTACAGGTACATCAGTAGGTGTTACTGCTATTCAAATGGATATCAAAGTAAAGGGTCTTCCAGACGATGTGTTTAAGGAAGCTCTTGAAAAGGCAAGAATTGGACGTGCAGCTATCCTCAAGGAAATGCTTTCAGCTATTCCTGAAGTACGAAAAGAGCTTAGCAAGTACGCTCCACGTATCGAAACAATTAACATTAACCCAGATGATATTCGTTTGGTTATTGGTAAGGGCGGAGAAACTATCCAGGGAATCACGAAAGAATTCGGTGTTGATATTGATATCGATGATAGTGGACTAGTATTCGTTACTGCTCCAGATGGTGAGTCTATGGCGGGTGCATCTGCACGAATTCAAAACATTGTTGCAAAGCCAGTCGTTGATACAATTTACGATTGTAAGATCGTTCGTATTATCGATGGTATTGGAGCAATCGCTGAGTTCCTTGGGGGTAAAGACGGTATGATTCATATCTCTGAACTTCAGTGGAAGCGTACCGAACACGTTGAAGATATTGTTAATGTCGGAGACGAGGTAAAAGCAAAGTGTGTTGAGTACAATGCAGCAGATGGAAAGACTCGTCTTTCTATCAAGCAGACAACTCCTCGTCCAGAAGGTATGGCACCAGACCGGCCTCGTCCACCACGAAGTGGAGGTGACCGAAGAGGGCCTCCACGACGATAAATTTCAAAAAACCATTTCATGTAGAGACGTCACGGCGTGACGTCTCTACGAAATATGTATTTTTTTGAAATTTAATCTATGGCTTGTATAATCTTCAAGTGCATACGATCTTTCATTTGTAGAATGTCTGCAAATGACTCAAGTGTATTATCGTAGGGACTTCGCTTTTCCCAAAGAGGTGTAACAACTGTAATGACATCGACAAGTTCTTGTAGCTCTTTCATGCTTCGCTCGTGGTTTGCCCAGTCGATGTTGTGTGTACTAAATGTATCGAGCATCACATTAATACGGTGGAGTGTTCGGTGGGCACTTTCGACAAGTAGCTGCTCACGTTTCACATCGATCGTGTATCGGTGAGTATCGTTTTCGTAGAAGTCTGGTATTTCTTCAAACAGAGTTTGTAAGTGCCTGTATGCAATGACGATGTTTTCCCAATGTTCGATATCAAGATTTTCGTGTTTTTCTGCATGGGCAATAGCATGGTCGAAGTCTTTTCGACAGATGTAAAAACCTTCACGTGTGTTATGAAAAACATCTTCAAATGTAAGCCTGTGGACTTCTGTTAGGGTAAGTTCTTGCTGGTGTGATACAAGCTTTGTTACGAAGATCGCAAATACCAAAAGGGCAGAGATGCTCTGCACAGCTGCCAGCAACTTTGAAAATCCTTGAGGGGTAATGTCACCATATCCTGTAGAGGTTGCTGTAATAATGCTGTAGTACATTGCATTGGCAAACCTATAGAGCGGATCTGCAATCTCTGCAAGATCGGTCGGTGAGTGGGAGCTTTCCCCTACATAGCTCATACCAAAGTATGCAGCACCAAAACCGAGGGCCATAATCATCCAGATGGTAAAGAGTGTTGTATACGACAGCCCCGTTAGCCATTCGATGAAGGCAAACGCAAGGTTTGAGCTGTGTGATTGTTTGTTTTTCATGAGACTCATTTGTGTAGTTATTATACTACAAAATGAGTATTTTAGCAATATAGGCGTATTTAGTCTTAATTTTGGTTATGACGCACTCCTGCTAAGAGATCTGCGGTATCAGATATGGCATCTCCTGGGATATTGATAAGACCACCAATAGCTGCTCCAAATCGCAATCTGAGTAGATTTCCAACAGTTCCTACTGTGTTTTCTGTTGTTTTTCCATACATGCCAAAGAGTCCATTATATGGCTTTACGCCTTCTTTTGCAGATCCATCGATAGTACCAAGCCCTTGGCGGATGGCTGGATCTAATCCAAAACCAGAGGTGACAACGTGTGTTGCACCTGCCATGGCTTGCAAAGGATCCTTGTAGTCGTAATCTCTTGCTGTGCCAATAAACCTGTCCATGTGGCTTGTATAGTGAATAAGGCGTGCTTCTTTCATATCTCGATTGTATACCTCTGATAGTAAATGGCAAGGTAGATATTGCTTTATCATGAGTAGATGTTATAGTAATAATATCTCACTATGTTGTGTAGTGCAGATTGACCTTTCACACTTTTTTTGAGGACTGAGAGAATGGATTCTTCCATGGCGACTGCTGTTGAAGTGCGTACTGACTTGTCGGATCACGTGTTTCGACTGATGAATGATTTGGCCTATAACTGGCTGTACATTCACATGGTGCGTAATAGCATCAGAGAAGCAATTGATCCTGACACGTTTGATACTGCTCAGGAAGTGGTTTTGCGATTTGTAAATCGCAAACATCTTCAAACTTTTCTTGAGTTTATCTCCGAAAAGTCTGACATCAAATACAGTCGCCCTTACGGCGACCGGACATTCGAGTGACTTGTGAAGGTCGGCGGGGAGTCTTCGGACTCCCTGCCTCATTTGTACTATAAATTACTTGCAATGGAATACTCCTATCGGTAATCTTTGGCGGCTTTTTTACGAAAGCTATTCGCTCTTTACACCATTTGAAACCGCCTTCTACCGGCGGTTTTTTTATTTGTACGAGAGCGAATGGAATGAGTCGAAGTACAAATAACCCTGAGAGAGTCTGCCATTGCGGACGAGTCGAATGGGTACTTCATATATTTGATGCAATTAATTCAAAATTCAACATTCATAATTTGCAACGCTACGCTACAATCTATTTAGAATGCTCGATAAAGCCTACGATCCACAGGGAACAGAAGACCGCATTTACAAGATGTGGGAAGAAAGCGGTGCATTTATTGCAGATGTCACGTCAGATAAAGAACCATTCACCATTAGTATGCCGCCGCCAAATGCAACGGGGCAGCTTCACCTTGGACACGCAGTGATGCTTGCACTTGAAGATATCTTTATTCGGTATGCACGTATGCAAGGAAAAGAAGCGTTGTGGGTACCAGGGACAGACCATGCAGCGATTGCAACGGAAAATGTGGTCATTAAGAATCTTCAGAAAGAAGGGATGAAGGATCCGCGAGAAGAAATGGGTCGAGAAAAACTTGTCGATGCTATCAAGGAATTTGTCGCAGGAAGCCAAGATACTATTCGAGGACAAATCCGTAAGATGGGAAGTAGCTGCGACTGGAGTCGCGAACGTTATACAATGGACTCGGCATTAAACCGTTGTGTGAACGAAGTCTTTTGTAAGATGTTTGCCGATGACCTTATTTATAGAGGGCATAGAACCGTGAACTGGGACCCGAAACTTCAAACGAATGTGTCTGATGATGAAGTTGATCATAAAGATCAGACAGATCCATTCTATACATTCCAGTATGGCCCGTTTGAAATTGGAACAGTACGCCCAGAGACAAAGTTTGGTGATAAGTACGTTGTTATGCACCCGGATGATGAGCGTTACGCTCAGTACAAGCATGGCGATACGTTTGATTGTGAGTGGATCAATGGGCCAATTACTGCAATGATTATTAAGGATGAGGCAGCTGATCCAGAAATGGGTACAGGAGTGATGACTATTACGCCATGGCATAGCACAGTCGACTTCGAGATCGCAGAGCGTCATGGACTTGATAAAGAACAGGTCATAGACTTCGATGGAAAACTTCTTCCTATTGCAGGGGAGTTTGAGGGAATGAAGATTGCGGATGCTCGTGCAAAAATTGTCGAGAAGCTCGATAAGAAAGGTTTACTCGTCAAAACAGATGAGCAGTACATGCACTCAGTTGCTCTTAATAGTCGTGGAGGAGGAATGATAGAGCCACAGATCAAGCTTCAATGGTTTATAAACGTTAATAAAGAAGCAGTGAACTGGCCCCCCTACGCCAAGGCTACGGAGGGTGAAAAACAAAAAAAGATGAGCTTGAAACAGGTAATGCAAGAGGTTGTTCGTAGCGGAAAAATTGAAATCATTCCAGAGCGCTTTGAAAAGACATATTTCAGCTGGGTTGATAACCTTCGAGACTGGTGTATCTCTCGTCAGATCTGGTGGGGACACCGTATCCCTATTTGGTACAAAGGAGCTGAAGAATTTGCTGGAGTTCGTCCGCCTGAAGGAGAGGGTTGGGAACAAGATCCAGATACTCTCGATACATGGTTTAGTTCTGCACTCTGGACGTGGAGTACGCTTGTAGACCCGCGTCTTACAGAAGATTATTCACTGACCCTTAAAGAAATCTTGGAGAAGAGCCCAGACTTCCAGAAGTTCCACCCGACACAGGTGATGGAAACAGGGTATGATATCATCTTCTTTTGGGTTGCACGTATGATCCTCATGACAACATACGCAACAGGAGAGATTCCTTTTGAGAAGGTGTACCTCCATGGAATGGTTCGCGCACGTGATGGTCAAAAAATGAGTAAAAGTAAGCCAGAAACAATGATCGACCCATTGGATATTATCCCAACGTACGGTGCAGATGCTCTTCGTATGTCGATGATTGTTGGACAAAGCCCAGGAAACGACCAGAAGCTGTTTGAGGAAAAAATCGCAGGGTATAGAAACTTCATAAATAAGCTGTGGAATGCATCTCGTTTTGTGCTGATGCAGTGCGAGGACGCAAAGTTTGATCCACATAGTGCTATTAATGTGAATGAGGAATTATCACTTGCAGACAAGGCACTACTGAGTGCGCTTCAATATTTGATAATAGATGTTACGGATGGGCTTACAGAGTATCGTCTCAGTGACACAGGAGAGCGGCTCTACAGCTTCACATGGGATTTCTTCTGTGACTGGTACCTAGAACTCTCCAAAGGCGAGGCAAACCCTGCAGTACTTATTCACGTGCTTCGTACACTTGTCACACTCCTTCATCCTTACTGTCCATTTGTCACAGAGGAGTTGTGGGATAGCATAAAGCCTACAGATGCTGGAATGCTTATAAAACAATCGTGGCCTGAGGTTGATGCAAGTTTAAATGATCAAGATGCTCAGGATGATTTGCAGATATTGATTGATGTTATTTCTTCGATTCGAAGTCTGCGTAGCGACCAAGGAATTGAACCTGCTACAAAGGTAGACATTATTTTGGTTACAAAGTCTCATGGTGAATTGCTTGAAGTTCAACATGCGCATATTAAGAGTATTGCTAGAGTAGAAAGTTTAACGATTAATACAAATCCAGATCTAGTGAAGCCTGAGAATGCAGCATCTGTATTCTTGAAGGACGTTGAGATTCACATGCCGCTTGATGGACTTATTGATAAAGAGAAAGAGATTGAAAAGCTTACTGGAGAAAAGGCAAAGCTCGAAGGATTTCTCAAAGGTATTAACGCAAAGCTTGGTAATGAGAAGTTTGTAGAGAATGCAGCAGAAGAGGTAGTGGCTCTTGAAAGAGAGAAGCTTACGACTGCTAAAGAGAAGCTTCAAAAGGTTCTTGAGAGGCTTGAGAGCCTCGGTTAGTTTTTGTTATTCATTTACTACTCCTAGATGTGGTTTTTTAGCACTGGAGATAGCCATTGCACTACCACGCTTGAGTGCTTCTCTGCCGTAGCGTTTATGCAGAATATCGAGTGCTTTTTGGATGTCTTCTGCCTCGTCTAGCTTCTTGATATTCTCAAATAAGGAATACTGCGTACCACCTTTTGGGTTGAGACCATAAAGGCCAAGTCCAACTTGGGTGTACGCTGTTCCATATTCAAATAATTTTTCAAAACAACGGTGCATGTAGGGAAGCACTTGTTCTTCCGTGTCTGTGGGACAGGGGAGTTTGTATAGCTTTTGGTCAAAGGTGTACTCGCCATTGCGTAGCCACACACTTACCGACGTACATGCAAGTCCTTCACGTCTCATCTTTAGCATTGTGTAGGTCAAATGATGCAAAAGATGTGCGTACACCATGTCCCGGTTTTTGACCGGTGCGAAGCTTCGTGTACGAGAGATCGATTTTGGTGGAGCATTTTCGGTTTCTACTTTTGTAAGAGCTTCTCCGAGTAACTCTCGTTGCATATCGAGCCCTGGTCTTCCGAAGAGTTGTTGAATTTTTTCTTTGTCTGCATTGGCGATATCCCATGCTGTGTTCCATCCCTGTGCTTCAGCATGCACTGCGCGTCTTGTTCCAATGCCAGGGATTGCAGAGGCTACTCGGTCTTGTAAAAAGTCTTCTATGGAAATGCCCCCACCCCTAGCCCCTCCCCCGAGGGGGGAGGGGGACACGACGGTTGCCCCAAAAGGCTTTTGGTATTCGCTCGACATCTTTGCAAGTAACTTACTAGGCCCTACGCCAATAGAAACAGTAAGGCCGACAGAACGACTAATAGTATTTTTTAGTTCTGTAGCCCATTCAAGCAGATCTTCGGGTATACCTCCTGGAAGTGCGCGGACATCAAGGAACCATTCATCAACAGAGTACCGCTCTATGATTGGACAACGGTTCTGGAGAATTTGTTCTATCTGACGAGAGGCGAGGAGTGCCTCGTCGAAGTCTGATGGCAGTGCGATCGCTTTTGGACAGAGGCGTCTCGCATCACCAAGACGCATGCCAGTCTTTACGCCACATGCTTTTGCTTCGTAGCTGGCAGCGATAACGCATCCTCCTCCCATACCAAGAGCAAGCAGGGGTTTGCCTTTTAGGTCTGGCCGTTTGCGTTGGAGGGCAGAGGCGAAAAAAGCATCCGCATCAATATGCGCGATCATTAAAAAGCGTTGTAAAACGTTCGTAAAATACGTGTTAGTACTTTCTCATTATTCCTTCTATGACACCTGCTGTTTGTAGTTCTTCTACAGCGTACATATCAGGATATGAAGCATTCTCTGCTTGCAGATAGTATTTCCCTTTATCGCGCTTGAGGCGCTTTAAGGTGAACTCTCCATCAAGTACGCCGACGACGATGTCGTTGAGCTTTGGTGTTCGTTTTCTATTAACAACGACAATATCTCCTTCATAGATACCTGCATCCATCATACTGTCTCCTTTGACGCGCAAGAGGAAGGTGGAGGATTTGTCACCAATAAGATAGTTATCAAGTGTGATCATTTCTTCTGCTTGCTCTTCTACTGGTGCTGCGAACCCTGCAGAGATTGGACCAAAGAGAGGAAGCATCATCGGTTGTGCGACGTTTTCTGTTTCGTTTCCGTTTTCCATAATTTTAATACGACCTTTTGGATCTTTTTCAAGATGTGCTTCACGTACTAAAACATTTACGACTTTTGCGACAGCATTTTTACTACTAACACCAAAGGCAAGAGCGAGATCGCTCAGAGATGGGGAGTACCCTCTCTTTCGTTGGAACTCTCCGATGTAATTCAGCACAGTACGCTGATGTGGTGTAAGGCTCATAAGTATTGTTGGAACGGTCGTACACCATAATAGGTGTACGGGTGTTCACTGTCAACTATTTTTTATTTTGGAATCTTGTCCCACACAAAACTCATACTAAAAAATGTGATACTGATAAGAGTCCCGCCGACTATTCCTGTAATTAAAATTGCTTGGTTAATGGTAAGAACGTCTGCCATGTATCCGAGTAGTGGAGAGGCAAGAGTGAACATTCCACGAAAGAAAAATGAACGAATAGAGAGAACAGTTGCTCGTATATCAGATGTTGTCATCCGGTTAATGATGTTGCTTGTTAGTGGGGAAAGTATTCCCCAAGCAATACGCGTAAATCCAAAGAAGACGAGTGCCCATAAAGAACTTAAATATCCCAGTGCCATAAATGATACGAAGACAGTAAGTGCAATGCTTGTAAGAAGAAGTCGGTCATCAATGAGCTGCTCCATTGTATGTGTGTACTTTGATGCAATGGCCCCGATGAGAACGATGACTCCATGTGTTATACCAAAGTAAACCAGTGGTAGGCCTACGCTTGTTTGATATGGTTGCGTATACCAAAAAAGTGACATAGTCATTAGAGAAACAATGCTATGAAGCAGGATAATACTACGGAGAGGTCTATCGTGAATAATGCTCTGTTTTGTTATTTTCCACATAATTTCAAGGTGTCGCCCCTCTTGTATTTTGTGCCTTTTTGGCTCTTTTAGGGTGACTGAAAGAAAGCAGGCTAGTCCAAAGGGAATCATGGTGAGTATCACCGGTAGGCGCAAGCTGTATATGACAAGAGCACCTCCAATAACACTCATGATTGCCTCTGCACCAAAAGTGGATAGAGCTAGGTTCCCATTGATGCGTTTATAGGATTTTGTTTCTTTTAGCTCAAGCAATGTATCATAGACGAGCGCTTCAGTTGTCCCTGAATAAAAACTCATGCCTACTCCTAGAAAAATTTCTGCCGTCATAAATGACCAAAAGTCATTGCTTATAGAAAAGAAGAGCACGCCAATAAATGATGTTATGGCTGCAATAATTGTTGTATTTTTTCGACCCCACTTATCTGATGCATATCCAGAGGGGATTTCGAGGATGACAGATGTGAGTGTAAAGATTCCTTGTAGAATAAATATGTGCTGAAGGCTGAGTCCTGTACTTAGAATGAAAGGGATAATGATCGGAATAAAAAACATTGATCCACTTAAAAAATCGAGGATGTAGAGTTTCCATATATTTGCCTTCAATGCTTTTTGATAGTCCTCCATGGACATAGTTTACACTAGATCGAGTCGTCGTCATGCGTGATGACATCGAGATCTTTGAGCTGGCTTAGTTCGAGGTAGGTAATCGTCCATACGGTTTGCTTAAAGACTGTGACGTATGCAAAGAAGTAGCTCGCAGCAATGACCAAGATGAGTCCAACAAAGCTTCCAATGCTGTAGCTAAGTACTGGAGAAAATACCTGAGCGAGTAGTAGCCCAATACCCATGACAATTCCTGGAATGAGGAGGATCATCACAATGTTTATAAGGATACGAAGGCTAATAACAAAGAGAAGAATAAGTAGGAACACGATGTGTCCTAGGTGGCTAATAATGAGCTTCATACTTTTTCCGATTGCTTCAAAAGGACCCATTTTATGAATAACAATTGCTTCTTCTGCAAAGGCTGCAAAGAAGTGTAGAGCATTTGAAAATAGCCAGAAGAAGACAAGAAGTCCGAGAGGGAGAAGGAGAAAATCTCCTGGAGGTCCGTATCGAATCATGAGAGACCCAATAGTAATAACAGTCGAGATTCCACCAAGAACGAAGAGCTCATGGACAATAAAAATTGGAACACAGTTATACAGTGCGAGAACAAGCCCTCCTTTTACTTCTTGCTTAGTATGTGCTTTTGCAGCAAGCCCAATAACTGCGCCACGAGCAAAGTGTGGGAAGATAAGTTCGACGGCAACAAGGGTAAAGATGAAAATAATGAGTGACCATGCAACACTGGCAGGCATATACTTAAGGAAGAGTTCTTCCATAGCAAAGAAGCTGATAGTTTCTCCTTTGATGACATAGAGGTAGAAAAACCATGACTGATAAATCAGTAGTTTTACATTGAGCAATGTTTCAAGAAGAGCAGAAGAAAAACCCCATCGTCGAAGAAGCTTTTCTTTTTTGGTCATTGCCCACGCTTTTGCGATGATCTCTCTAGGAGTCATTATCTATAAGGTTTAATACAAGATTCTGTAGAGGAGTATACCGATAATCACGCCCTAAAATAATGGTAATCCGCTTTTTCTGTTTTACTGGTAAATCAGCAGGAGATGGATTTAAAGGCATTCCAAGCATTTTTGCTACTGTCTGTATCACTGGGTCTGGCTCAGGATTTCCAATAATCATTGATGTATTCATTTTCTCGGTTTCAGCATTCTCAATAGTTTCGACGGTAAAGCCATATCGTGTGAGTTCTGTGCCAAGCTTTCTCGCAGTTCCAGGAGGGCCTCCAGCATTAAGAATAGAGATGGTCGGCTTCTCGAGGTAGAGGTCTCTGTGTCTAAAGATGAGTTCTGCGAAAGCGCGCGGCTGCCTCCATGTCACAGGGAATTCTGGAATAGACACAGGAAGAAGCACAGAAGCACCTTGGAAGAGTGATCGTGGCGGTGTGTAGAGGAAGCCACCTGGCTCGATGGTGTAATCGTACAGAGCATTGCGATCGTTTAATTGCATTGCGACTATTTTCTCTCGGTCGAGATCTTGCGCAATTTCAGCTGCACCAATGAGTTCACGAAGTGTCATAGTTGTTTCGACATTTTCAGACATGATCTTCATGAATGATGTGATGGCTGCAGGATCTTTGAGAACACCTGTTTCTTTTGCTTTGTGCGCCATGATACCAAGGATTTGCTGTTGGCGGGCACTGCGACCGAAGTCACTTGTAGTATGCCTGCTCCGTGCATATTTTAGTGCCGTTGCACCATCGAGGTGCCTGAGGCCTGCCTTAATAATAAATGGTTCGAAGCCGTGTGTTTCATTTGGGTACTCACGGTCTTCAATGTCGTAAGGAATATCAACATCTATTCCACCAAGAGTATCGACGGCTCTTGTAAATGCAATGAAATCTACTTTTACAGTATGGTGAATTTCGATACCGACCTTATTACCAATTTCACGGGCAACTTCTTTTAGTGCTTCAATAGAAGCTGCTTCGGCCTCCATGCCTTTTTGATAAATCAGGTAGCTACGGAAGTCTCGATACATGGTGTTCAGTTTCCCTTTTCCCATTTTTTCTGTATCAAGAAGATAGAGATCACGAGGAAGTGAGAGCAAGATAGTACTCTTTGTTCCCTTTGGATCGAGGCTAGCAATCATTATGGTATCGGTAAGGTTTTGTCCGTCGTGGTCGGCATCACCCTGTCCCATAAGAAGGAAGTTTGTGTATCCATTCTTGTCTTTTGGAAGATCTGCTCCTGCAATGGAAATAATATTACTCATACCAAGATTCCGAACAGACATCATTGCTTTACCAATACTCGCAAGAAGCATCAGTGAAATAAGCACTGCAATCATAATGAGTAGCGATCTTTTTAAGATACTAATGCGTGCACGCTTTTTCTTTTCCCCATCAACATGTGCTTTGAGCTTTCCTGCAATTTGCAGGAGTGGTTGGGCAATAGTTAGGATTGCTGCAATGCGCGTGAGCCATACTTTTTTACCACTCGGCTTATCGTTTATTTTTCGTACTGTAAAAGACATAGAGATAGTTTACCTGTATAGTGTATTTTCGTACAACCCTTTGGTGTACGAGCGTTGCAACTCGTGTTACCATGCATGTTACTATGTCAGATATTGTGTTTCTGCAGGTCGATCAGGAAGATATTTCTTCTGTTGTATCACGGTTTCCTGATGCATCTATTGTGTCTGGTGTACCAGATGACATTGCTGAGGTCTGTCAGAATGCAACAGTGATCTCTTCATTTATTGGTATTGATTGGAGTGCAGAATTGCTATCGACAATTCCTTCTTTGCGATTACTGTGCACGCGTAGTGTAGGGTGTAATCATATTGATCTTGAATATTGTAATAAGAAGGGTATTACTGTGTGTCACGTACCTGACTACGGTTCGCATGTTATTGCAGAGCATGTTTTTGCATTACTCCTTTCAACGCTTCGGCATATTCCAGAAGCAGATAGAAAAGTTGAACGTGGAGAGTTCGACTATCATGGGCTTCGTGGGGTGTCGCTTCGAGGAAAGACGATTGGTATTGTTGGCACTGGAAAGATTGGCCGGAAGACTGCGCAAATTGCTGCAGGTTTTGGTATGAATATCGTGGCAGTTGATAAATGTCGTACAGTAGAACTCGAAGATTTATTGCATGTTCGTTATATGGAACTTGATCAACTTCTTACTGAGAGTGATATTATTACGCTGCATTTGCCCGCATTAGAAGACACACATCATATGATTAATGCTCATGCTTTTTCTCTTATGAAAGATGGTGTTGTTCTTGTGAACACTGCAAGAGGAGAGCTTATAGACTCTGGTGCACTCCTTGATGTTTTAAATATGGGTAAGGTGAAATATGCACTTCTGGATGTTCTTGAGCACGAACATAATTTTGAGGAGAATAAGGAGCTTATTTTTCATAAAAATGTGGTGACAACACCACACATTGCCTTTTATGCAGAAGAGAGCATGCGAAATATGTACGATGACTGTTTCGATTCCATTGATGAATATCAGTCTGGTAAAGAGCCTGCACACACTGTGCATCCACCTACAGTGATATGTGATCTACCTGGCGTACAAAAGGTACAGAAGCGCTAATAGTATAGGCTGATGGGTCATATAAATAAGTAGGGCATGTCGACTGATGAGGGTCAGAGCTGGGGTTAGGACTAGGGGGCGAATAAGAATAATGCTGTTTCGAACATAGAGAAAATGGCTGATGCCAGCGCCAATGAGCATTATTCCAAACCAAGGGATGATGGGATAAAAATCTAGGGTTGGGCGAATGGGAAGTGGAAAGTAGTAAGAGGAAAATGGAAAAAGAATGATGATGATTCCGAGAACAATATTCCATTCTTTCAGTTTTTTTAATGGGATGAGGAGAAGCATACCTAGGCCAATACAGTGGAGAATACCAAAGTAAATAAAGGTATTGGGGTCGTAAATGTATGTTGCCAGCGTAATAAACCCTGCTGATCCAAGGATCGTACTTGCGCGACGAAGAGGATGGCTGGAGAGTTGAGAGCTCATTCCAGAGCATAATAGAAATAGACTAACAGTGATAATGCGAAACACTTCCCATTGTGGACTGTAAAGATCGATATTCCAGTTGTAGAAAGACAGTAAATCAAATGCTGTATGATAAATGACCATCATCACAATAGCGATTGATCGTAATAGATCTATTTCAATGATACGTTCTTTGGCCATAGCATCAGTGTACTCACTATGAGTAAAAGAAGCACGATTGCCCTGAGTAGCGGTAAGTATGGTGCAAGCAAAGAAAGGCTAAGACCTATTCCAAAAATAGATATTGGTAATAGCAGACATGCAGGGCAAAGCAGTGTGACAATACCAAGTCCACCTGCAATGGTAGATGCACGAGAGGCACCAATAGGGCATGTCCCATTCTTTATCCGAAAGAATACAAGGCCACTATCTAGCGTCAGAAGAGCAATGAGTACGATTGTATAATAGATTTCAAATGATGTTGGCTCTGGACGAGGTAAACGAGGGAGGAGGTCTCCCATGTACCCAAGTTCCCATGCAAAAAAAGCTATGAGACCAATTGCCGTTAGAACAGCAGGTCGCCAGAAGTTTTTTTCTGTGAAGAACATATTATGACGCTTTATTACACCCAGGGCAGTGTTTGCACTTATCTGCAAATGGGCAATTGTCACTCATGCATTCTTCACTAGCACAAGCACTAGCAGGGCATGAATATACCCCTGCAGATGCAATACTTCCATCTTTATTAATGAACATTACGTATCCAATTGTCATGACCACAATCGCGAGAGTAACGGTGAGCCAAGGGGACTGAAGTAGATCTTTCATATGCGTCTATTATAGCAAGATTATGGCTTTGGTTCAATCGATTAGACCTTCCGCCTGAAGGTCGCTCAGGCGTGTATTAAGGTAAATATCTGTCATTACTGGCTGATCTCCTTTATTTTCTTCTAGAAGAAAAATAACGAAATTTTTCCGCTTTCCTGTAGCTGTTGTAGCGCTCTTTTGAAGTACTACGCCATTATGTCCATATTCATCTTCTATTAATATAGATTCCACCACCCAGCTTCTATTTGTTGGTACAAAAAATGGAATAATTTCATTTGTGATCCATGTGTTAATGGCATCTGAGCCAGATGCTTCTAGATTTTTACGGCTAATTGACGCTTTTACTTTATGGAGATTCTTGCGTCGTGCGAACTCTTCAATTTCTACAGATACATCATTGTAACCTTCAATGAGTTTTTCTGCACTGACACGTTCCTGCCATACTTTTCGCCCATCTCTCCCTGGCTCATTGCTTCCATGAATAATGCGTTTATGAAATCGTTCTGCTGGGCAGAAGCCCTTTCGCTCAAGTTCGATACGATTAATATCTCCTGTTTCTACACATGTTGTTGGAATATTTTTTGGAGCTGCTCTGCTTCGATCTGCATTGATGATTCGGTTTGTTCTTGATGTTACTGCTCTCTTATTTTGGATAGTTACCATTTTTTCTGCTGGTTTTTCTACAACTGTTTGTACACGAAATTGCCCGAGCTGCATTTTAAATTCATCAAAAGACACTGTTGATGTAGGAACATCAATATATACAGCACTTGCCTGTGGCTGCACTGTTCCTTCTGCAACAAAATTCCCATTTGTTGTATAAATTTTTAAGTAACCAAATTGGTTTGCCTTATCGGTATTTACTTTTATATGCGTATTATTTTCAATCTTCGGAGTTTTTAGTGAATAGGCAATGCCTGTTGCGTATCCCTCATGAGTGACAGTAAGTCTTTCTGTATGACTTAGTGCATCTTCTATTCCTTTATTGAGATTTACAGCATCAATTCCTGCTTTTGAAAGCAGTTGAAGTACAGAGAAGCCATGTGATAACTCCATACTTCCGAGTGGTACAGATGTCCACTGAGGATCGTCATTCATAATTGCTACGAATAGCATTCCTTGATATACAATTAATCGAGTGTTCATTTTTGTACTTTGCGCACCATTTTGAATGTGTGTTACGACATCCATTTTTACTTTATACCATTCACCTTTTCCTTCTTCAGCACCATGAATCCACGTCGAGTAGTACACATCATTTTTTTGATTATGTGCCTGTATTTTAAAGTTACGTGGACTGCCAGTAAAAGCGGTATTTAGCAGTATGTCAGCTGGTGTTGTTATCGCAGCAAATACATGCGTTGGAAACACAAACATCATACAGAGAATGAATTTTCGCATAATAGAAGAGGGGAGGGTTAGGCCTATTGTAGACGAAACTCTATGCATAACGAAAGAGCTGCATATTATGCAGCTCTGTATCGTATTTCTATACCGTAATTATTTGAGCGTAACTGTTGCTCCAGCGTCTTCAAGTTGCTTCTTCAGCGTTTCAGCATCGTCTTTTGGTACACCTTCTTTGATTACCTTTGGTGCTCCATCAACCATTGCTTTAGCTTCGCCGAGTGCAAGACCAGTGATTTCTCGAACCGCTTTAATAACAGCGATCTTTTGGTCTCCCGCAGAGGTGAGTTCAACATCGAAGTTGCTCTTTTCAGCCGCACCGCCTTCGTCACCAGCTCCTGCTGGGGCGCCTGCTGCCACAGCGACCGGAGCAGCTGCAGAAATGCCGTACTCTTCCTCCATGAATTTTACGACGTTGTTCAACTGTACAACGTTCAGCTTCTCGACTGCGTCGATTACTGACTGCTCTTCCTTAGAGAGTTTTACGGTTGTTGCTGTATCGTCAGCCATGTGGATTAGGGGAATAGAAATAAAAACAAATTAGGATTCTGACTCTTCCTTCTTTTCCTCTTCAGGAGCGTCAGGAGTAGTACTAACTTCTTCCGCTGCAGGTGCAGCTTCAGGTTGTGGTTCATCTTTTACAAATCCTCCTTTTTCAGCCATCTGGTCAAGAGCACGTGCGAATCCTCCAAGTGGAGAAGTACAGATGCTTGCAAAGCTGTTGAGCGGTGCTTGTAGCATAGAAACAAACTTCGCAAGAAGTTGGTCTCGGCTTGGCATCTTTGCGAGCTCCAATGCTTCTTCTTTTGAAAGAATCTTTCCGTCATATACACCTCCGACAAGAACGACTTGCTTGTGCTTCTTTGCAAACTTGAAAGCAATTTGTGCTCCAGATAGTGGATCTTCAAAGCTGAAGATACATGCAACTGGTCCTTCAAGGTCGTCTGGTGAAATATCTGGGTAACCAGCCTCTTTACATGCACGCTGGATAAGCGTCTTTTTTGCTACTTTCATTTCAGAATTTCCTTCGCGTAGCTTGTTTCGGAATTCTGAAACATCTGCAACGTTCATTCCAATATAGTTACTGAACATGACAGATTGTGCATCTTTTAGTTGAGCTGTGAGCTTTGCTACTTGGTCGATTTTTTGATCTTTCGTAAGTGCCATGATAGTGGTCTGGAATGATTTGGGTTAAAAAAAAGTCTCCTGGACGACCGGGAGACCAGCAAGGTACACGACACGATTCACCAAGCGTAAGCCGAGTGGACGATGCTGTATACCTCGGAGAGACTAATTTAAGGCCATCAGCCCTGTGCTCTCGGTCTTCGGTCGTGTGCAATTCTATTCATATACATGCTCAGGTCAAGAAAATGGCTTATATTTTGGTAGTTGTTCTTAATTTGCACATTAACAATGTGAAGGAAATATGCTATCATGATGTGATATATCAAAATAAACACAAAATATGGGATTAGAGCATTTGTCATCACAGGGTAGTCCTGAAGCAATTAATGTCGATAAATCAGGAGAAAAAAAACCTCCTTCTGAGGCAAGTGTAGAATCCACAAAATTGCGAGAGGTGTATTCTTCGTACATTAATAATGAAAAGCGTGCAGCAAATACTTCAGTAGACAATATCGAAAATAGGTTTAGTAGTGTTGGTACATCTTTGGGGTATGTGTCGTGCTTAGAGAATATTCTTACAGAAATGAAAGATAGTGATGAGTGGTTCGGAGATAGTGCCGATGAAACAGCGAAAGAAAAGCGTATACTTCAAAACGCAGCGAGTGCGGTAAGTAGTAATTTAGACGCAATGGCAATAGTACTAGAGCAGATGTCACCAGAGAGTCGGGAGTATGAAAAGTTACGATTGTTGTACGTTGATCGCCGCAGTCGGTTAACAGAGCTTGTGAGTAGTGCCGATGAGGAAATGGAAAATGTCGAATTGCGTAGTGCAACAATGGCTGTTGAACAGGCGCAGAAAACAATGACACATATGACCCTGGAAGAAGCAGTAGATTGGACGAAGCAAGTTCTTGCTATGATTGATATGAATGATTGGCAAAGCAAAGGCCTTGCAGAAACATTTGGAGTTCTTACTAATACATTACAGCAATCTCTTTCGGGTAAAATTGCCCAAGAGAAAACACTTCTTGTTCAGGATCCTACAAAGGCACCAGATTTCTATCGACATGCTATGGATCTTGCGAAGCTATTCTCGGGGAGAGGAAGCCCGATTGATAGTAATCTTACCAATATTGATTTTGCCGTGAGTATGGCAAAGGATGCATTGGGGTTTGAGGAACTTACTTTGCAATACATGGAGCAGACATTGCAAAAACAGAACCCACTGAAAGAGTATATAGATGAGAAACGTGATTATGTATTACAACAATTGGAAAACAGTCCAGGGCTTCATGAACATCCAGCTGTTCAAGAGATGGAATCTACCATAAAGAGCACGCCACATTCTCTTCAGGCAATTATCCAACAATATACTATTATACGTAATCTTGAACACATGTTTATGGGAGGAGAAGGTTATCCAAATGTTGGAGAAGAGATCAATGAAAAACTGATGCCGCAACTAGAAGTAGCTATGGAGAAGTTTGAAACGTTTCTGGATGGAGACTATTTAACGGGTGCAGCAACACTAGAAGAAATTAATACTTCTGTTGGTGGTAAAGGTCTTTCAAAGCAGCAGATTGAATCATGGCAATTATTGGCTGATATTCAGGGATATGGGTATGACGTTGGCGATAAGACGTGGAGTTACGTAGGGGCGGGGGCAAAAATTGCGGCAATGGTTGCAGCGGGTATTGCTGTAGGAGTGGCAACAGGTGGACTTGGTCTTGTCGCAGGTTCCCTTGCTGGTGGAGCAGCAATGACTGTTACCAATGCTGCCATGAATCAACAAGGTTTTGATTCTTTGGGTGATGCTGCAAGTGTGTACGGGAAAGATATGACAGTAAATACACTAACGATGGGTACTGCACGATACCTTACTGCTGGTCGTGCTGCGTATCAGCTCAGCCGGTCTGGTATGCTTGCCGAAGCTGGTGGTACGCGCGAATTGTTTAAAATAGCTACCAAAAAAGGTGGACTAAGGTTGGTGAATTCTTTTGATGATGCAGCACATATAGGAACAAGACTCACAGGTGCAACACTAGAAGGCAGTGCAGATGTCATTATTGGTACGACTCTCGATACTGCTATTACAGGAGGAGAATTTTTAGATAACCTCAAAAGTAATGCACTGTTTATGGGTCTTGGATATGCAGACTTATCTAGTGCTTCCTTGCGCGCATTACGCGGCCTTCCAGCGGAAGATCTGCATGGCATTGCACAGGTTGTACAGAGTGCAACACTGAAGCGTACTAATCTTCATGAGCTTTGTAGAGGAGCGGATATTGATCCGATGGCATTAATGCAGGCGGTAGACCCTCGAGCCATGCTGGGAGCACTCTCGAAAGCTGATGCAGATGCAATTTTGAAGAACGTAGCAAGTTTACAAGAACTGAAAGATGTCTTTAAGACATCGTTACAGTCATTGTCTGTGGAGCAAATTTTACAACAGAAGGGTACGTTGGAACCTGGTACATCATTGTCGAAAGATCAACATAATGCTATTGAGGAAGCGCATCTTGTAGGAGAGGGGGAAATGGGTAAAGACGGTACACCTGCTTGCAAAGGAAATTATACAGTGGAGCAATTGCATCGTAAGGCAGTGATATTAGATAAAGCAGGCATTTCCAAAGATCAGCGTCGTGTGCTTATGGAGGCTGGTATTGTAGGAATACTACCATCTCCATCACCACCTCATAAACCTCCCTCTAAAAATAATCCCTCTGGTGTTACCATACCAAAAGGTGCCCCGCCGATAACGCCACCTTTACGACCTACACTAAAAAATATTCCTGAAGCTAAGACATCTTTTCAAGATTTTTCACTACTTGATCAATTTTCAGATCGAAGTTATACAGAAGTACGCAAAGATCTTTCAGGAATGGAATATCATGATCTTTTTTCCCAAAAAGATGCATACAATAAGAGAGTTACTGCCATAGAAACAGATTATCAGAAAAAATTTGGTGAAAAAAAGATGCCATACTCGACTGATGCAGAAGCGGTAACCTTTTTTAAGAATTTTACAAAAGATCCTTCTTTACATGGAAAAGATGGAGGATTTCATAATGGTGGCGCAGTGTTAGACTATGGTAATGGTCTGAATACTCTCGATTCCAATCATCCTCACACTGTTTTTTATATCAATCCTCAGCTTGCAGAAATACCTCATGTTGCTCGCTCTCTTGATAACATGTTGAAAAATCAGAATGCTCAAATAAAAATTTATACAGATTCCATTGGACCAGAGGTAACCAACCCATCAGTAAGAAGCTCTAATAAGCTTTGTGTATATTTTGATGGTAAAGATCACGAAGGTATTTCACGTTTCTTGAAAGACTTTCATGAGAATGCAGATGATCTTCTTCCTAAAATGAAGCCAGCTAATTTCGATGATCTTTTGTATCATTTCCATATTCCAGTAGCTCCAGGGATTTCTTTTATTGAGAGATCTAATGGTCGGTCTTGGGATTCGAATTATTTGAATTATTTCTCTAGTCCTGGTGAGAGTATGAATACTGGCCAGCCTGCTCAAATTAGAAGTTGGTCTGAAAGAGGTGTTATACCTGGGATACGTGGTTGGAATGCTGTTACTGCTTTACAGGGAGCTGCACAAAGAACGAGAATACAGAATATGATAGGATTGAGAAAAGATGAGTAATAGCATGATTTAGTATAGAATTGCAGTATGAAAGTCCTCCTTCAAAAAGTTACTGAAGCTTCTGTTGCAGTCGACGGAGAAATCATTGGACAGATAGGCAAGGGATACGTGCTGTTTATTGGCATTATACGCGGAGATACATCTGCGCAGGCTGCCCTGCTGGCAGAGAAAATTGCGAAATTACGCTTATTTGATTCGGAATCTGGGAAAATTAATGACAATTCAATTGTTGATATTAAGGGTGAAATCTTGGTTGTATCACAGTTCACTCTTGCAGGAAGTACCAAAAAGGGGAATAGACCAGATTACAGTGCTGCAGAAGCGCCTTCTGATGCCATGATTCTGTATGAATACTTTGTTCGAAAGCTTTCTGAGTATGATGTCTTAACAGTAAAAACAGGTGAGTTTGGAGCATACATGGACGTTAGTCTTATAAATGATGGTCCTGTCACTCTTGTTTTAGACCGTTGATTTGTCGCTAAAACTGGCTAATATTGGCTTATTTAGGCCAAAAAATGTGATCGATAGCCCTAGTGTAGAACCTCTCTTCGTCGTATGATATTTTCATAATGAGCACCGTTGCCTCACTTCAGTTGGCGCCAGTCTTAGACCGACTCGCTCAGTCCGGAGCATCGTATGACACGAAGCGTATAGAGCAGGCTTTTGCTATTGTTGAAGATTTCTATGGAGATACGAAACATTGGACAGGGGAAAGTGTTCTTCCTCATGTTCTTGGTATTCTTGAAGAACTTGCACTATTTCAGCCAGATGAAGATACTGTTATTGCTACGATCTTGTCTCATGTCCTTGAGATGAAGATTATGACACTTCTTGAACTTGAAGACCAATTTGGTCCAAAGGTACGTGGCCTTGTGAGTGGAATTCACTTGTTATCACATGTCACCCTTGAAGGAAGGAGGCGGTCTATTGAGGATCTTCGACTTATGCTTCTCTCTGTATCGGATGATATTCGTATCTTGCTTGTGACGTTGTGTGACCGCGCACGATGTTTACAGTTTTTAGGTACGATGAATACTGAGTACGCAAAACGATTGAGTCAGGATGTATTACAGTTATTTGCACCAGTTGCTGCACGACTTGGTATTTATTCCTTAAAACAGAAATTGGAAACATCGACATTCCCTTTTGTGTACCCTGATGATGCAGGGCGTATTGCCGAGCAGTTGGAGCATGTCCATATAGAACATCCGTACTTTTTAAGTAAGGCGCAAAAAGCTGTCGAAGATTTTTTGAAATTTCATAATATTCACGCAGTCGTTGATGGTCGTGAGAAGCAACTCTTTAGTATTTTTCAGAAGATGAATACAAAGTCATTAACACATATTGATAATGTTCATGACCTTTTTTCATTACGAGTTGTTGTGAATACAGAGGCTGAATGTTACCAAGTACTTGGCTTGCTTCATCAGCTTGGTCGACCGCTTACGAATAGGTTTAAGGATTATATTGCTTTCCCAAAACCGAATGGTTATCAGAGTTTGCATACAACACTTGCAGGTTTTGCAGATTTGCCTGAGGGGTGTTTTCTTGAAATTCAGGTACGAACAGAAAAAATGAATAGAAAAGCTCAGTATGGTGTTGCTGCCCATTGGAGTTATAAAGAGCATGGGGCAACTGAACGAGCCATGGAAAGGCTTCAGCTTCGGTCTGTTCTTATTGGGCAAGAAGCAGTGTATGATGAAGAGGAACAGTCGTTTTCAGATCACATTTTCGTTTTGACACCTTGTGGTGATATTGTGGAGCTTCCAGAAAATGCGACACCACTCGATTTTGCATTTCAGATTCATACAGATTTGGGTCTATCGTTCCGTAGTGCAAAAGTTAATGGCTCTATTGTCTCGCTTGATTACGAGCTTGAGAATGGCGATGTTGTCGATGTACAGAAGCACTCAACTCCTCAGCCATCCACTCATTGGATGCAACTTCTTCGTATGGCATCGTCACGAAGTAAGCTTCGTCGGTATTTGTATGCACAGGAGCGTCCACAGCTTATCGCTCTTGGGAGGGAATATGTGAATGAGGATTTACGCAAAAGAAATCTGCCACCTCTCACAACAGACTTATCTTTGCTAAGGAAATGTGACGGAGAGACTCTGAATCTTCATCAAAGGGAAGATATATTAATGAAGATAGGACAAGGCGCTGAGCGCGGTTCCACACTACTTTCACGTCTTGATGCGTTATCGCATATTGATACTGGTTTTGGAATTAAGCCACCTAAGAAAGAAAAGAATGATGAATGCGTTGGTCGTATGCAACGCAAGGATTCTCAAATTCAGGTTGAAGGAAACTTTAGTATGCCTTTACGATATGCAAAGTGTTGTACTCCTCAGGATGGAGCGGAAAATATTGTGGGTAACATCAACCGATCAGGCGAGGTAATGGTACACCGCAGTCATTGTAAAATGTTCCAGAATACCAATCCGGATCGTCGGGTACATGTAGAGTGGAAATCGTAATTACTTCAACATTTCTGCAAGAGCCTTCTCTACGTTTTTTTGCCACTTTAGCTGCTCGTACGCCTGTGCTCCTTTTTTGTATGCTGCCTCTACCTCTACTTTTTGATCAGGAGTTGCTTGTGCAAGGAAGTCTTCAATAACCATATCCATTTCCTCGTCAGAGATATCCATTTTCTTCTCTTCGATAAGCTTTTGCATACCAAGACGAAGCTTAAGACGAGTAATACTTTGTTCTTTCATTTCATCCATAAGCTGGTCAGCAGTTTTTCCACTATGAGTCATCCATGACTCGATTGTCATTCCTTGTTGTTGTAACTGCTGAGAGAATTCACCAACCATTTGTTTTGTCTCTTCATCAATAAGCTCTTGTGAAAGATCGACAGATGTACACTTTGCGATTTCATCCATCAAAATACGCTCGCGACGCTGATGCTCTAGGGTTATTTCCTGTTGGAGCATAGAATCTTCGATTTGCTTCTTAAAATCAGCAACGTCTTTTGACTGTAGTTCTTTCTGTGCAAACTCGTCAGTGAGTTCTGGCATCTTTACCTCTGCAATGTCCTTCACGGTAACATGGAATGTTACAGGCTGGTTTTGTAGTTGTTCAGCGTGATACTTCTCAGGGAAGGTGAGTGTGAACTCTTTCTCCTCTCCTTTTTTCATTCCAATAAGAGCGTCTTCAAAGCCTGGGATGAGTACTTTTGAACCAATTTCTACAACGTGTCCTTCTGTACGAATGCCATCAATTTCTTTACCTTCTTTATCTGAACCCCAGAAATCCATGGTTATTTCGTCACCAGACTGTGCGACGCGATCTACCGGTGTAACAGTTCTGTGTTTTGATAAGATGTAATCAATCATTTTTTGCACCTCTTTTTCTTCTGCTTTTGGCTCTTTCTTTTCAATTTTGATTTTATCGATACCCTTTAGCTTTACCTCTGGCTTTTCAATGAAGATTATTTTTACGGTAAGAGGAGACTTGCTCACAGCCTCTACACGAGGATGGATGATTGGCTTGATATTCTCTGTTTCGACAATCTTCTCAAATGTTGTTGGTAGTAGGTGGTGAATTGTCTGCTGAAAGAGCTTGTCGCTATTTACTTTTTCACGAACTTTATCCATTGGAGCGTTTCCTTTGCGGAATCCTTGAATTTCAATATTGCGAGAAAGCTCGTGAAGAGCTTTTTCTTCTGCTGGTGCGACCTCTGTCTCTGTATACGTTACAGTACATTCTACTCGTCCTCCTTTGAGCCGTTTGATGATTGGTGCGCTTGTCATAGTGATTATGCCTTTTTCTTCCAATACACGAGAAGTGGTGTTGCAAGGAAGAGTGATGAATAGGTACCAATAATGCTTCCTACAATGAGCGTTAGTACAAACCATCGAATACTCTCTGATCCGAGAACAAAGAGGCTACAAAGCATAATGAGAGTGGATACAGATGTATTAATGGAGCGTGTAACGCTATCACTAAGACTTCGGTCTGCAACAGTTGCAAAGTCTTCCTTTCGCCCAATGTCAGCCAGATTATCACGAATACGGTCGAAGATAACAATAGTATCGTTTACGGAATATCCAAGAATTGTGAGAAGGGCTGTAATAAAGAGCGTATCAAACTCGAAGGTTGTTGTTTGGCTAATGATAACAAAGATACCCATGGTGATAATGACATCATGTAATAGGGTAATCACTGCAATGATACCGAATCTCCAAGGACTGAGTTTGCGAGGGATTTTGCGGAACACAAAGGCAATGTAGAGAACAATAGCTAGTGATGCGATTCCAAGTGCCCAGAATGACCTTTTCTTCAGTGTTGCTCCAACTGTCGGTCCAATTGTTGTAAATTGTAGTTCCTTAATTTGTCCAAGTTCAGTTTGTAGGTGACGCTGGAGTGCAATGTGCTCCTCGTTACTCATATCTCTCATTCGAAGTAGCACGCTGCTATCCTTTGTCATGGTTAGGGTGACATTACCGAGCTCTTTTTCGGATTCAAAAGTGTTTATTGCATCTTCAAACTGCTCTTTTGTTGTATTTGCTGGAATGCGGACTTCCATCATTGTTCCACCAGTAAAATCGATACTAAGGCGTGGACCTGGCACAATAAAGAGAGTAATGCTCACTATAACAAGTGCTGATGAGAGGCCGAGAAAAAATTTGGCTGGTTTGAGGAGTGACATATCGAGGGGGAGAGTAATGGTTTTCCTGATGAGAATCTAGAAAAATAGATCTTTTTGCATGATTAATCCGTTGATTATCGTATCCCATTGTAGCGTATTTGCGAAGTCTTCTAATGATGTTTTGCGGTCTTTCGGTGCTAATATGGGAGTAAGAAGAACCTGTACTTTTGAGAGATCTATTAGGCCTTGGTTTACTATAAAACCTGCTGTGGATTGTGGTGACGTGGTCGATATTGAGGTAATTGCTTCTTCTATCGTGTGTAGATTATTACTGAGAAGGTAATTATTTTTATGAGTTGCTGTTATCATACCGTGTGTATTTTTCTGGAAAAGGGTTTCTCTGATTGTCCAGTTTCCATTGCGGAACTGGGAATTGGTAATTTGGGATTCATCATGCCTGATATCTACCGATGAAAATCGTTTATCAAGAACGCGTCGAGTAATCGTGCTTGTAGGTAATATTGATGCGTAGCTTGAATGTATCCTATCTAAAATGCGGTCACGATCTTGTGTGTTTTTCACAGAGCCTTCAATAAGGATGTTTATTACTCCACCAGATTCAGTGATGTGAAGCGTGGATGGTTCACTCAGTAGTGACATGATGTCATGTTCTAGACTGATGTCGTTTCCCCAGTCAGTAAGTTTTTCTTGAATGATGCCGTCGACGATGATGGTATTCTCCTTTGAAAGGAGTTGATGAACGCTTTTCCAGACTACTGTTGGTTCTCCAATACTTGCTCTAAAGATTGTACCTGACAATGTGGCATCCTGAAGAGGTGCACTGATGAAGGTTTGATCCGTCTCTTGTGATATTTGGATGTGGTCAATTTCTTCTTGAATACCAATGTAGTTGCTATCTCTATAGAGGAGTGCATGCTCGATAGTATTACGAAGGCCGTGAGGCGCAGGTAGCGCTGATACTTTCATATATATCCATGAGTGAAGACCGTGATGTTCAGCGAGTAGTTTATAGGAGCGATTTTTACTCACTGGAAATTGTTGCTTACCAATGAGAGATTGTATTTTTGAATCTGTGAATTGTAGGTTGTATTGTCCAAGTGTTCCCGTGCCTGATTTTTGGAAAATTGCGGCGCTAAATGTGCTATCTGAATTTTGTATAATTCCAATAATTGCTTCTTCGCCATAAGAAGCCTCTGATAGGGCAGGGAAGTGGCTCGACCACTTTGAGAGTGTCTCTTGATTCGTATTATGAAAGATGGCAACGGTGTGTTCTGATGGTAGGAAATCTGCAGGAATACTGCCGTACGTTGTAAGGTTTCCTACAACAATGATGAGCCCTGCGAGAACAATAGCGCTGCCAATCATGGCAGAAACGATCATAATAGTGGTGCGGAGCAGGTGTGGCATATACCTAGCTTATAGCGAATATCAGCACTGTATAGAGCTTCATGAGTAACAAATGTATTCATAGCATGTTCTTGCTATCCGTCTAGCTTAATCAGTTGCTATACCATACTAATACACGTATAATAATCTGATTTGCTTACTGAAGCGGATCTGACACAAAAATATACACTTTCACAACACCAATACACACACAAAAAGAGGAACACGGAGAGGGCGATGTGCACAGAACGTGCCTATCGCCCTCTCTGCTCTGCGATGACGCTCTGTTGATGAGAGGTCGCTCTACAGCGTGCATCCCACTAATTCTTCATGAGTCCCTTGGCATTTTGCCTCGTCTTGGATTCTGGTCGAAGGACTCGTCCGGTAGCGAGAATAAACGAGATACCGTAGCAAGGCAGGGAATCGGGGTCACCTCACCTCACTGTGGTTTCCATAGGCTCGCAACTCCCTTCATCAGAATAGTTGCAGATAGCTCGGAAGCATTAACACAACAAAGAAGGCCAGAGACACTTGATTCTGGTCTTTTTTGCTATTCACATGGGAAAACCGTAGATGTTCCCAACAGAACCCCTTTGTTATTAGAGAGACTCCATCTTCTGCTTTGCACTTTCAAGGTTTGGATTAATGTCGAGTGCTTTTTGCAAAGCCTTTCGCGCATCATCTTTTTTATTGAGTTGAATAGCGACTCCTGCAAGGAGGTCGTACGTTCGTGCGTCATCTGACCACCGAGTAGTTGCAAGGTTTGCTTTTGTATATGCTTCTTCTACTCTTCCGAGTGCAATAGCTGCAGAGATATATCCTTCAAATATTTCGAATGTAGCGTTTGGCTCTAAGGTGAGTGCATCGTACTGGTCGAGTGCGAGACCTGCGTTACCAATCTCGAGTGCATTTTTTGCGATGAGTCTGCGTATTTCTGCTTGTGGCTGAAACCCGTTGCTCAGTGAGTATTCAAAGAAGGTAATTGCATTTTGATATTCATGAAGTGAGCCGTATGCGCGGGCGAGGAAGTATTGTATTTCTGGTTTTTGTGGGTCGAGAGAGTATGCATGTTCGAGAGAGGCAAGTGATTGTTCAGACCGTTCTGTAACAAGCTCGCAGTAGCCCTGTACAACCCATGCATCACGGTAATCATTCTTGACAGAGGTAACCTGAATAAGCAGAGGTAAGGCAAGTTCGCATTCTTGTACCTGAGCAAGTGCACGCGCAAGAAGTGTTATAAGGTGCAAGTCAGACCCCTCAGGGAATAGCATAAATTCGTCATACGCAGATTGAAGTGTTCGTGCGTAAGACCGAAGGACAGGATCCCACCCCTCGGTGGTAAGGGCAAGTTCGTCAGCTGCTTGCTTATGGTTTCCTTGGATAATAGACAATAGAGCAAGTCCGTAATGTTGTTGTGGTGAGTCTTCTGCAGCTTCTAATGTTTTTTGTGCATCGATAAGTTCGCCTGAACGTAACTGAATGATTGTTTCGAGAAGCAGTACGTCTTCTTCTCGTGCTCCTGCATTTTTCATTTTCTTTAGTGTTGATCGTACTCCTTTCATGTCTCGTCGTTGCATTTGTGCGGTTGCAAGTTTACGTAGTGCAGGTAGTCCGCCGTTTGTTTTTACAGAGAGTTCGTATTCTGCTTGTGCGTCTTCCCATTCTCCACGCATTGCAAAAATATCACCTTCTCTAAGGTGGAGTAGGGAGATGTCATCTGTATCAATAATTTGGTCTGATACACCGTTTGATGGTGTTGTAAAGAGGTCTGTATCATTGAAACGCTTGCCTTGTAAAAGTTTTGTGGATTCAGTTAATTGTAGCCACAAAAATCCCATTAACATTACTGCGCAGAGTGTTGCAAGGAGAACAGGTGCCGCAATCTTTGGAGCGATCTTCATCGCAGGAAAGAGTACCATAAAAAAATGTGCGAGTCTTACTCTATTGAGGGACTGAGTTCACCATCTTCTAATGAGGCATTACTTACCGTTTCACGTGCTTGTGCTTCTGCAATATTTTTGGGAATCACTGCATCGATAGCACCCCAGACAGCATCGCCTTCTTCTGGAAGAAGGATGGTTACTTGGTCGCCAACTTCTGCTCTGTAAAATGTCACAGACGCAAGAAGTACTCTGTAGGCTTTCCCCTCACAGAGAATCTTGTACTGACCATCTTCCTGGATAAGAATTCCAAAGACAGTTTTTCTTTTGATAGGAAGAATCTGTTTATAAATAAACTTTCCTTCATCGGTAATCGTGAGTTTCATACCATCTCCTTCAACGAGCTTGCTTTTCGATGCATAGTTGGCAGGAATTGGATATTCATTTCCTTCGCTATCCACCATATTTTGTCCGTCAAAAATACCTTCAACCACTTTTCCACTTTCACCAACTGATGCAGGTGCAGTGTGTGATGCACGAAGAATATTTCTTTCTTTTCCAGTATCAATGACGCCAGTAATTGCTCGTAAAAGAGCATTCGCTGTTTTGAGTGCAGATGATGCGCTATCAATGAGCTCTTGAATATGGAGAATTTTGTCGTCAGACATGAGATTTATAGGGGATAAATAGAGACAGTAAGAGCACAATCTGCAAGCCGTTTAGTGATCTCTGTGTCTGTAAGAAGTGCAGTTTGTGCGCCGATTGACGCCACGACACTTGCTGCATTTATAGTACCTGTTTTTAGTGCATCTGGCAAGATCATCCCTTCCATAAGACCCCATGTTACACCTGTTCCAAAGGCATCCCCTGCGCCTGTTGTGTCAACAATATTGGTGTTTTCGAGAACTGGGCAGTGATAGATATATGTGCCGTCAGAAGCAACAGTTCCATTGCCCCCATCGGTGATACACACATTGTCGACACCTGAGGAGAGTATATTAGAAATAGCTTCTTCTATTGTTTTTGTTTTTGTGAATGCAAGTGCCTCTTCTTTATTGAGGAGTAAGAGATCAGTGTTGTCGAGAAGCTCCTTACATTCTTCCATTCCTGCATTAATTTGGCAGCCACCTGGATTCCACGTGAGCTTTGGTGCAATTTCTGAGCATAGCATTTCATAGATATCATCTTGGATGATACAACTGTTTTCTTGAATATGGTTGAGGTATACCCAATCCATTTTTGAGAACATTTCTTTATCAAAGTTCGCGTCATGCAAGTGGATGTTTGTACCTGCTTCATACAAGATGACTCGCTCACCACTTTTTCCAGATAGGATAATTGAGTAGCTACTCACTTCGTTTTCAACAATAATTATACAGTCTGTACCAACTCCTTCTTGTTTGAGGTTTTGGAGAATTGCTTCTCCCCATTGGTCGGAGCCTATCACACCTTCAAAATATGCATTGCAACCAAGTCTCGCTAATCCGACAGAAGTGTTACTTGCTCCGCCTCCACATGCCTCGATGAGTTTCTCTACAGGGATTTTTGCGCCAAGTGGTAATGTAAAAGATTTCGTGTCTTTACACTCTGTTATAGCATTATGTGGCAATCGTACGAAAAGGTCGTACGTAGCGCCTCCAATGGAAAGCGTTCTGTGTCCCATATATTATTGATTATACCGTGATTGCATTGCTTGCATAAATGCAGAATGCATTTGCATGTTCTTTTTCTTTCGTAGGTGCCATTGGAATAGTGCGATACTTGTTCCAAGGATTGTCCAAAGCATCCAAGCAGGAAGTCCTGTGTCATCGAGAATAGGAATGTCAGGAGTTTGTGGAGCGGGTTCATACCCTCTTGCAGATCCATGGAAGCCATTTGGAATTGGGTCTCCAGGTGCTGCTGTATATCCACCTCCAATTGGTGTGCCCTGTCCAGTTGCAGAGAGTTCTTCGAGGAGTTCTCCAGTAGTCGTAATAGGAGTGAGTTTCATGTAGTACGAGATTCCATTAATAAGATCACGGAGTGTGTATGCACGTAATTCACCGTTGAGTGTTCTTTTTTCTGTAAACTCATCAGGCTCTACTCCGTATTCCAAGAGGAAAGAGGAGAGAGGAACATCAGCAGTCAGAGCGCTCCATTCAATAAAGATAGACCCATCACCTGGTGTTGTTTCAAGCTTTAGCCCAAGCACAATAGCGGATGTTACTTCACTTTTCTGTTCGCTTTCACGGTCTTCTTGTAGGGCGGTTATACCGAAGTAGTATGTTGTTCCTGGTCGTAGTCCCGCAACAGTTGCGGCGGCTGTTGGGCGGTCTGTGTCGAGTGTATAGAGGAATTCATTTGGGTCGGTTCCTACATAGATACGATACCCATCAATCTCTTCGCGCTCTTCAACAGGGTCCCACCTCAGTGCAATTGCATTGATCTGAGCTTCTGCAATAACATTTTGAACCTGTGGCAGACCACGGAGATTTACATTGAGTGATGCAGATCCTTCTGCAGTGTTACCAATAGCGTCTGTTGCACTAACGACAACATCGTGTGTACCACCTCCTCGTGGTGTTTGAAGAAGCATTTGATATTTACCTGTTGATGGGTCTGTACTTGTGAGGGTGTATGTTTCACCGTTAAACACTGCAGAGACACTTGGCGTTCCTGGTTCTGTTTGTACAACAAGAAGAACGTCTGTTTCTTCGATTGGGTTCTCTGGGCTCAATGTAATACTCTCTATAGATGGAGGAGTGATATCAATAGAAAAATTTCTTGGATTTGATTCGTATCTGCCATCAGCGTCTTTTACAGTGAGTGTCTGTTCTTCTTTTGTTGGGTCGAGTGTTACTGGAATTGCAAAGTTACCATCACGATCTGTTTCACCGATAACATCTTCTGTTCCACCCATAACAGTAAGGTTAATGAATGCAGGTCCGTTTCCTGTAACAGTGATTTCTGTTTCATTAAATATAGCGTTCGCTTTTGGTTCGTATATGTTTACTTTAATGTCTGGCTGCTTAATTATCTGTTGGCCAACTACTTCAATTTCAGCGTATCCAAGAGCATCTCGTGGGTCTTCTGGTGCTGCATTTGGATTCTCTGTAATGATCACCATGTGAGACCCTGCAGTACCGAACTTAAGAACAAGAGGGAAACTTCGAACTCCTTGGTTTGTAAATCCGAATGTGACGACTCCGTCTTTTGGAAGTTCTGCTGTTGGATCTGTTGATGCCATATACACCGTACCTTCATAGTCTTGAAAAATATTTCCATTTTGATCAATAGCAGTAATTTGAATATCTTCTGCTTCGTTTAAACGTAGTCGTTGAAGGTCCGATGTTGGCTGATCTCCTATTTGAATTTCAAAATGATCCAGCTCTTGGAACCCAGCAACTTGTCCTAGAAGACTTGCTCCAAATGCATTTGTATCTGAGTAGAATCTTTGCTTTGTCGTTGGCGCGGTGTATGCAACTTGTGTTGGACCTCCAATACTATCTGCAATATTTCCTGCAGCAATACTGACAGTGTCATCAATAATTTGTGCACTGATAATATCCATTGCACGAAGAGTAATAACTCCCTGTGTCGATGCACGAATAATGAATTGCTGCTCCCCGTAAGGGTTTGTTTCGCGGTCTACTGCATGAATAAGGTCTGATGACCTACTTGAAATAAGTTCTACCATTCGACCAGAAAGGGGATTACCAAATCGGTCTACCAGGATAACGGTGACAAGCATTTCATCACCAAGCGAAATATGTTCTGATGGAATATCAATGTAGCTTTGACGTGTATCAATGCTATCTGGATGGACATTAAGAGAGGAGGCATGATTGCCAGAGTGTAGTTCATATTTTCCTGCAACCTCTAAATCAGATCCAGCGATCCATGTCTGTGCCGTTCCATTATCATCTATGTTTACTGTGTGACTAAATATATCTCCTAGTGGAGACTGGATAGAGAGGTCTAGTTTTTCTCCTGGCAACGCATCTGAAACAACAATTTCTGTTGCAAGTCCTGCAACGGTATCCATTGCATCAATGGTGAGAGCATGTGCACTTGTTGGAAGTGCAAAGAGAGCGACGACAAAAAGTGTGTGTGTGTATTTGTTCATAAATCATACTATTTTAGCATTGAACAAGGTTTTGCTCAATCAACATAGTATTACTGCAGCATAGTCTTATTTTTTTGTCCATATCCTTTCTCGAGGGAGAGAGAAGTCACATTTCCCAATTTCACCATTTCTATAGTACCATACCTTCCCGTGAGACGACTCTTTCTATTATCCACCTGCCTTCTTCTAATCGCTTGCGGTGGAGGTTCTGCCGATACTGTCTGTGATGTTGATTACTGGGATGGCACTGTTGGTACATGTTTACCAGAGGGTTGGAATATTATTGACCAAGAAACTCTTCTTCAGAGAGGAGTCCCTGAAGAGACTATTGTGGCATTTCAGATTGAAGAGTCGGTATCAGGACAGTTTCCAACTGTTGCTATAACAAAAGAGCGCTTGCCATACCCTGTTTCTCCTCAGGATTATAGCTTAGCAAGTATTCGTTCAGTTGAAGTCATGGAGGGGTATGAACTTGTTGATTCTAAAGATTTCAGGGTAGCAGGAGAGGATGTTTCTTTACATATTTTTACAGCACAGCCAATTGAAGGAGAGCCACGTCGACGCTTCTTTCAAGTGAGTACAGCAATCGATGATACAGGGTTTACTGCTACAGCTGTTTCTCCTGTATCTATTACAAATGATCTTGAAAATGACATGATGTTGATACTTGAAAATCTTTTCTTTACAGCACCTGTAGAAGAAAAGAAATAATTGTGATTTTATCCAAGAAGATCTGCTACTATCTGGGGCACTACGTTATGGTGCCGTAGCCAAGTGGTAAGGCAGGGGTCTGCAAAACCTCCATTCGCGGGTTCGATTCTCGCCGGCACCTCCAAAAATCATAGTATAAACACTACTTTGAGTGCAAAATTCGTTCGCATGCGGCGTTCGGTTTGACATGGTAACAAACATATGTATATTTGCCTTAACATTACCCATATTTCCTATGAATACTGCCACCGAAGCTGAAGCAAAGGTTACTGATGATACTACTACTCCTGTGGTCTCCGATGAGCGCAGAGAGGAGATTGGAGATGAACTAGCTGATCTTGATAAACAGGAACGTGTTGTTGTAGAAGCACTTGAAGAGGTTAAAGCAGAATTCGCAAGAATTCAGACAGAAAGACGTGAACTGATAGGTGAACTTCTTGGCAATGTCGCTCAGCCAGACGCTCTTGATATGACACCTGAAATGGCTGATGAGGCGATTGCTGCTCTGAAATCAGAATTTAGTAAGAGTGCAGACGATAGGAAAAAGGACGGCTACACTGTTCAGGGAGGTATGGATTTTGCAGTAATAGAAGCAAAGCTACGAGCAAAAGAAAACGAAGCTGTACTTGCATCCCTCTACAGAATGGTAAAGGCAGATTCCCGCCCTACGGTTGTCTGTGAAGAAGGTGGACGATA
>Ga0210057_1000879_pt1 | contig 48180 bp, 41 predicted proteins | sample CryGeyCG2114_010_2_FD_183968 | JGI IMG/M metagenome (GOLD analysis project Ga0210057, IMG submission 183968) | Groundwater microbial communities from aquifer - Crystal Geyser CG10_big_fil_rev_8/21/14_0.10 (SPAdes) (version 2) | ecosystem: Environmental > Aquatic > Deep subsurface > Groundwater ...
TGTTTTAACTGTTGCGCACTGATAGTATTATCCTGCCGCCAATTATACGGAAAACCAAACAGATCAACGCCGTCCTCATATCCTGCGGCATCCATGGCAAGCAATAGGTCTGTATAGGTTTGTAAAATAGGGTCCAGTCTGTTGCCCCAACTGCCCAAAATTCCCGGTACGAGAATCACTGGTTCTATGCGACGCTCCCATGGATCATATGCAACACTACCAATAGCAGTCTCGCCCTCTCCACCGACGTTATCCGTGTGCGAAGGGCCGGAATTGTCATACCACCAGTTATTGGCTGCATTGAGCGTGTCATCAGGATCAGAAAACTCTATCGCGGCAACAGTATTTTTTTCAAAGGAATTGTTTCGAATGACAATATTATTGACGTCAGCAGAAGCGTCTATGGCAATACCTCTCTCATTGTTAAAAAACAATGAATCTGTAATTGAAGTATTTGCCATAGAAGAAACGCCGATGCCGTCTTGATTATTCCGAACAACCAAAGAACTAATGCTTAAAAACGTGCCGTCATGGCTTATGGCTGCACCATACGAGCCACTATGCTCAAAAACCGAGCTTGCGACCGTTCCGGATGCGCCATTGGTCAGCGTCAGCATAGCGCCACCAATCCCACCGCCATACCGGATAATGACATTTTCCAAAACAACCGAGGAAGTATCGCTATTTATCTGGATCCTGCCCCAGTCTCCGGGTGATGGATATGACGCATTTCCATCCTGGTTTGTGTCCCCGCCAAATAAATCATCATATTCCGACGTAATGACCGTCTGCGCGCCTTCGTTCGAACCAATCTGCGCCGTACCGCCATTTTGAACTACCATGTTCCGCCCGGACTGCATTTTCACAACAGCCCCCGGCTCAACAACTAATACCTGTCCGGCACCAACGACAATATCTGACGTCACAATATACGGCCCTCCCTCCGCAGACAAGGTGCCGTTGGTGCCGGACGGATACCCGACGATTTCTGTTGCTGCGTGTACCGCCAAAACCGACAACGCGAAATATGCCGACACGACGCATAGCGCGGCAAAAACAAAATGTAGTGCTGTATGTTCCCTCCACATACATTATGTACTATACGCCCGGTACAATAAAAATCAATAATAAAACAGGCAATAGCCTGTTTTATTACGCTCCTGCCTACGCGTAATGCTCGTCCAGATATGCAATGATTTTATCGTCGTCATCCGCAATTACGGTATCGGTATTCGGATCAACCAGCGTTGGCACGCCAATCGGTCCGCCCGTTATTTTCTTGAGCTCATCGCGCATGCCCTTGTCTCGTGAAACATTATGAATAGTGTAGGTCATACCCATGTCCGTCAGGTGGCTGCGAACGCGGCTGCAGTATGGACATTCTTCGAATTGATATAGTGCAATCATTTTTTCAGGTTGTGTCATAATATATATTATTAATATTCAAACGTATGTTTGAATGATACCATCGCAGTATTGTTTAGTCAAGAAAAAACGGAGTCCACTGCTGTAGTGAACTCCGTTCGCTGTTCAGATCATAAGCACCCGAGGCTCACTGCCGTTGCGGCGAACAATCTCGCCGATTCGCACGCATTCAGGATGCTTGATCTCGACCGTGGGCGCGGTCACGGACACCATCTGGATACCCAGATTGAACGTCCGGTGCATCTCGTGCGTGTCTACTCCGCCATCGCGACGGATCATGCCGAAGATCGGCGGCTCCTCCCAGGACGCGCTTGTGATAAGCGCCAAACAATCAGGAGGCAGAATGCGCGGGATGTTGCCGACCATGCCGCCCCCGGTGATGTGCGCATGACCATGAAAATCGACTCCTTGGGTACGCGCCTTCTCGATAGTGGCGACGTGGATCGCGGTCGGCACTAGGAGCGCGTCCGCGAGCGTACACCCGAGTGACTCGTGATACTTCTCGAGCCGAGTCTGGATGCGCGACGGCCGATCATCCCGAAGCCGAAGCACTCGTCGAGCGAGCGAATAGCCGTTGGAACCGAGTCCGTGCGAGAGCCAGCCCCAGACCGTCATGCCGGGCTGAATACGTTCCCGCGGCGTCCGCTCCTCGCCGGAACGAGGAAACCCGACGCAGAAACCACCGACGTCGACGTACCCTTTGGGCAGTCCGATGCCCGGATGTTCCGCGGTCTCGCCGCCGACGAGCCGACAGCCGGCGCTGACGCATCCGCGGATAACGCCGTCGATGATCGCGATGTGCGCCTCGGGCTCGAGGTGCTCGACGACCATGTAGTCGCAGAACGCCGCCGGAACCGATCCGTCGACATACGAATCGACCGCGGCCATGGCAACGACCCCGACGCCCACGACGTCCAGCTTGCCAACGCGACGCGCGAGATCCGGCTTAGTGCCGTCGCCATCCGCAGAAGCGGTGGCCACGGTCGCACCGGGCGGAACGCGGAACCGTCCGCCGAATCCGCCGATATCAACATCCGGCCACTGCCGTGTGACGCGGTCGGCAATCATTCCCGCAAACCGCTCCCCGGCATCAATATCGACGCCGGCTGCTTTGTACGTATTGCCTGTCATACGTCCCTCCTTTGGAATGGTGGTGTGTCCGACTGGTTGGGAATGAACGATAAAAATACAACGTTTGAGTATAGGCGAATCAGAATGAAAGCGCAACCAAAAACCCCTCCGCGCCGCGGAGGGGTTTTGTATAAACAATCTTATCGGGCAAACTCTATAACGCGTGTTTCGCGGATGACGTTCACCTTGATTTCGCCGGGATATTTCAATTCAGCCTCAATCTTATTAGCAATGTCTCGCGCAAGCTGATGCGCTTCGAGATCATTCACCGCGGTCGGTTCAACGAATACACGAATTTCACGTCCCGCCTGAATGGCGTAGGTCTTATCCACACCGTCAAACGTATTTGCAATATCTTCAAGTTCCGAAAGACGCTGGAGGTAATTCTCGTACGTGTCTTTACGAGCGCCGGGGCGCGCGCCCGAGAGCGCGTCCGCCACTTTGACAATAACCGTTTCAAGCATTGCCGGATGATCATCATGGTGTGTCAGCGCGATTTGGCCGACTTCCTCAGCAACACCGAACTTCTTACAAATGTCGTACCCGATCTGCGGGTGACCGCCCTCAATTTCATGGTCAACCGCTTTTCCAATGTCATGCAACAGTCCGCCTTTTCGAGCAAGCTCGACGTTTGCGCCAAGCTCCTCAGCAAGCACCACCGCAATGTTTGAAACCTCAACGGAATGCTGGAGCACGTTCTGTCCGTAGCTGGTACGATACTTCATGCGACCCAGAATCTGAACCAGCTTCGGATGCAACCCCGCAACACCGGCTTCGTAGGCAGCTTCCTCACCAGACTTCTTCATGTCGATGGCGATTTCTTTCTTCGCCTGATCAACCGCTTCTTCGATGCGTCCCGGATGAATGCGCCCGTCGGACATCAACTTTTCAAGCGCGCGCTTTGCAAGGTGGCGGCGAATAGGACTGAATCCTGAAATCAAAAGCGTCTCCGGAGTCTCGTCAATGATAATCTCAACGCCGGTCAATGTTTCAAGGGTCTTGATGTTGCGACCCTCTTTTCCGATAATACGTCCTTTCATCTCGTCGGACGGCAGCGGCATGGAGGTCGTGGTTGTTTCAACCGCGTGTGATGACGCAATGCGCTCCATGGCGAGCGAGAGCATTTGTTTTGCTTTCTCGTCCCATTCTTCAGCCCCAACGTCGTCGAGTTTTCGAATCCGCTGAAGGATCTCATCCTTGGCGCGAATTTGAATATTCTGCAGCAGCACGTTCTTTGCCTCTTCCTGCGTCAAGGCGGCAACTTTTTCAAGCTTCTGCATCTGCTGCTCTTTAATCTGAGCAATCTCGGCGCGTGATTTCTCAAGCGTGTCTGACTGCTCGGCAAGTTTTGTTTGTTTGCTCTCAAGGTCAAGCAATTTTTGGTCAAACAAGCTTTCTCTTTTTTCGAGGCGCTGCTGCGCGTGAATCATTTCCTGCCGGCGGCGCTCCTCTTCTTTTTTCGCATCTTCTATAACGGCAAGCGCCTTGTCTTTTGCCTCGAGGAGAATTTCCTTTTCCTTTGATTTTGCCTCGGCAATAATATGCTCAGCTTTATTTTCAGCTGAGTCGACACTGCGCGATGCAAGCAGTTTGCGGACTAAATAGCCCAACAAAAAACCGCCCGCACCAGATGCGACGATTCCGATTAATAGTGTAGTCTGCATAAATCCATTCTCTCAAATAGTCACGTGCTCGAATGGACAGGCTCTTTGGTTGTGCGAAGCTGCTAACGAATACGCACGCCTTTTGGTAAAGACGGCTTTTATTTTTTGCTACTGAAATTAAGGGTGCGTGCTTCGTTCATGATCGCTCAAATGATTTAAAATTAGGCTCAATATCCTAATCAATCGCCCATCCATGTGTCTCTTACAACCGTGACTGATTTAATAGTAAGTACATCCACCTTACCACAAAATCGACCCTTTGGCAAGCCCTAAAAGACGTCAAAAAAACGGCCCTCGCGGGCCGTTTGGTTACTTAATTATCTTATCGATCAAGCCGTAGGAAAGCGCATCTTCTGCTCCCATGAAAAAATCCCGATCTGAATCTTTCTCAATCTTTGCCACTTCTTGGCCGGCATGTTTGGCCAAAATAGTATTCAACCGGTCATGCAACTTTAAAATATGCTCAGCGCGGATTTTAATATCACTTGCCTGCCCCTCGGCGCCGCCCATCACTTGATGAATCATAATCTCGCTGTTTGGCAGAGCAAAGCGCTTGCCCTTCTGTCCGGACGCGAGCAACACCGCGGCCATTGAAGCGGCAGTCCCCACACAGATGGTCGAAACGTCTGATTTGACGAATTGCATAGTGTCATAAATCGCAAGTCCGGCGCTGACCATGCCGCCCGGTGAGTTGATGTACATTTTAATATCCTTTTCTTGTGATTCACTGTCGAGAAATAAAAGCTGCGCAATCACCGTATTAGCAATATCATCATCAACCGGCGAGCCCAAAAAAATAATACGCTCCTTCAAAAGGCGCGAATAAATATCATACGCGCGTTCGCCGGCGCGTGTTTTTTCAATGACTGTCGGAATGAGATGAAAATTGCTTGGTTCGTGTGACATAGAATTGTATTAATTAGTATACTCTCCCAAAAACTTCTACTCAACTATTTTCCACCCTTCGGGAGATTCAACAACACTGCCTTTGACCGTAAATCCTGCTGCTTTGGCGTGTCCGCCGCCGCCTAAGAGCTGCGCTACTTTTGAAACGTCAACGCGGTCGCTGGTGGTTCGCAAACTGCCTTTGACCGTCCCATCACCCATCTCGCGCAGTACCATAGACATAGATACGTCAGCGAGGTGGTTGAGAAGGTTTGCAACACCCTCCATATCCTCAGGCTTCGCGTGGCATGTTTCAAGATCGTCCCTCCGGAGCACGGTCACCGCAATTCCCTTTTCGCGATCAAGACGCAATCGGGAGAGCGCAAGCCCCCAGAGCTTGAGCGCCGGAATGGTTTTGCTGCGCATGGTGTTTGCCATGATGTCTTTGAACTGCGCGCCGCGCGCGAGCAGCTCTGAAGACGAAGAAAGCGCGCCGGGCGTGGTGCCGAGATTAGTAAAAGAATCAGTGTCTGTGTAAATTCCGGTAAAAAGCTGCGTTGCCACTTCGTGGTTTATCGCGTGTCCGGTATGGATAAAAAGCTGATGAATAATCTCAGCAGTCGCGGAGGCGTCCGGATTAATGACATTCACCGCGCCATACCCTTGATTCGTCGCGTGGTGATCAATGACATATACCGGCTTTGCCTCGTTGAGCGCGTCATGCGCTGAGCCGATCATAGACCGATCCCCGCAGTCGACAATCAGGTACGCTTCGGCGCTGTCCCAAAAATCGTCCTGCGTATGCGCAATCTGCTGTGTATCCGGAAGAAATGCCAAGTACGCGGGCGTATCATCAAAGCAGTACGCGCGTGCCGAAATGCCCCGCGCATCGCAATACCGCTTCATCGCGAGCGAAGAGCCGAGGGCATCGCCGTCAGGACGAATATGCGTCACAATAGCGACGGTCGAATGGCGCGCGAGCGCTGTTTGGAGTTGTTTAAACTGTTCAATCATAACGGACTACCCTAACACACAAGCTCGTGCGTTTCAAGAGTCCGAGCGGACACTGTCTATGAGCGCGTCTATCTTGCTTGCGCGCTCCTGAGAATCATCCGGACGGAAGCTGATGCGCGGAGAAAATTTCATGGTGAGCTCGCCTGCCACATCCTGCTGGATGCGTCCGCGATGCGCGGCAAGTATATTGAGTGCTTCATCAGTTCTGTTCTCAGGCAGAATACTGACCATCACGCGCGCATGTTTTAGATCCGGCCCGACAACAACGTCGCTCACGGTAACCATGAGGCCTTCAGGAAATTCAATTTCAGCTCGCATGCTTTTGCTCACGAGTGTTCGGATTAGTGCGCTAACTTGGGAAACCCGATGTGACATACCTACGTCTCGCGCTCTTCCTCAGTATAGCATGCGAGTATGTCGCCTTCGTGGAATCCGCGGGCTCCTTTGACCTTGAGTCCACACTCAGAGCCTTCGGGGGCCTCGCTTACTTTTTGCTTGTTGAGCTGCACTTCAATAATCGTCCCTTCGTCAATCGGCTCATTCTCGCGCATCACGCGGAATTTCGCACCATCAGTAATTTTCGCCTTTTTCACCCGGCCGCCGACAATAGACTGCTCGCGGCTGTCGCGAAATACTTTCAATATCTCGAGCTGACCCTGGGGAACTTCAATAATTTCCTTTCGAATGAATGTCGACGCGCGCGCTTTGATGTCATCCAGTAATTCATAAATCACTTTTGACGTTTTTATTTCAACCGAACTGTTATAGCTCATGCGCTGTGCTTCTGCGGATGGGGTAACGCTGAATCCATATATTACCGCTCCGACGTCTTCAGCAAGCGCCAAATCAGATTCAGTAATATTGCCCAGCCCTTGCTTGAGCACATGAATGGCAACGTCTTTATTTTCAAGCTTTTTCAAGGATGCGAGAAAAGCCTCGAGCGAACCGAGCACGTCAGCTTTGACGATAATGTTGAGCTCTCCCTTTTTCTGCGTCTCATCGTCTTCGTCGGTCGCTGGCTGTTGCTGCGTGTCAACATCAACGAATCGATAATCTTTAGCTCGCGACTTGCGCTTCGCGCGATCAAGCACCGCAACCCGTAAAATATCTCCAATGTGCGGCGCACCGCGGAGTCCAAGAATTTTTACCGGCATTGAAGGGGTCGCGGTAGCTACATTTTCGCCTTTCCAATTCTTGAGCGCCTTTATCTTCCCGTGGGTCTGTCCGATAGTTACCTCATCGCCGATTTTAAGCGTACCCGTATTCACCAGCACAGTCGCAACCGCGCCCTCGCTTCGGTCAATGTGCGCTTCAATAATAACGCCGCAGGCGTCTCGGTCAGAATTTGCCGAAAACTTTTCAAGATCAGCAACCAAAAGCACCATATCCAACAGTTCAGGAATGTGTTCTTTTTTCTTTGCGCTGATTGGGACGCAGATGGTTTTTCCGCCCCAGTCTTCGGGAACCAGATTAATTTCAGAAAGTTCTTTTTTAACCTTATCAATATCAGCGCCCGGTTTGTCGATTTTATTTATAGCAACAACAAACGGAATGTTTTCTTTTTGAATCACACGGATGGATTCAAGCGTCTGCGGCTTCAATCCGTCGTCAGCGGCCACCACTAAAATAGCAACGTCCGCAACCTGTCCGCCACGTTCGCGCATGGCGCGAAACGCTTCATGACCCGGTGTATCCAAAAAAGTAATCAAACGATCTTTTTCAACAACTTGATATGCGCCAATGTGCTGTGTGATACCACCGGACTCGCCCTCAGCCACGTTGGTTTCGCGAACCGCGTCGAGTAAAGTTGTTTTTCCGTGATCAACGTGGCCCATCACCACTACCACCGGCGGACGCGCGGTCGCGCCTTCTTCGGATGCAATCTGCTGCTTGAGTACGTGGAGCTCCGCGGTGCTCGCGGCTTCTTTTTTTGCGTCATCAGCATTCCCGCGTACTGGCTTAAATCCATAATCTTCAACCACGATACTGGCCGTCTCAAAATCAATCTCCTGATTCAGAGATGCCATAATGCCGTTCTTCATCAAATACCCAATCAAATGCGTCACGTTGGTATTCAGTTTTTCAGCAAGATCAGAAACCGTAATTCGGTCGCCAATAGTGATCGATGTCCCTCCCGGCTCAGCAGCACTTTGCGCGCGTTCAGTATTGCGCTGCTGCTTTTCCATTTTGCTCTTGAGACGCTCTCTGCGCTCTCCCTGCGCCCATGCCTGCTTAATACGCTCAGCAATCACATTATCAACCTTAATAGCGCGGTGGCCGATATCAAACCCAAGATCAGGCAGTTTCTGTAAAAGCTCCTCGCGGGTTGTTTTTAGTTGTCTGGCAAGTTCTGTAACGTTCATATAATAGGAATTTCAGGGTCAAAACTACCTTAGTATATGAGAAAATATGCGTTTCGTCAATGTTTCTTTGTGTTCGTCTATTCTTGTGCTAGTATGCCAAGTTCCGCATTCTTTTGCTCATTTCACCGCTTACCAAGGAGTTGACCGTGTCAACGCGTACATTTGCACTCCTGCTCGCGCTCTGCGCGATTCCCACAATCGCCACCGCCGGAGAAAGGGACTTTTCCTTCTCTGGATTCGGGTTCTGGGTTGATGAATCGATCTTCGGCGAGGAAAACGGCAACCTCGGCTTTGAGCACGTCTGGCTTATCGGGGAAAAGCACTACGACGACCGAACTAAGGTCGTACTCATTCTGGCGCCGCAAGGCCCTGAGAAAATGGTGCACGATCTGCGTGTCCACCACACCATCGCGGGCCGATACACGGGCATACTCGACAGCATCACCGTGGTCGCCGGACGATTCATTCCACCCATGGGGCGCGAATGGTCGCAAGTACGCATCGACCGGCTTCCGCTCGTCCGTTACTCAGGCACCACAGACTCGCTGGTCTCTCGCGACAACGGCTTCATGGGAATCATGCACACGGGCGGACTTCGGCTCACCGGCGCGCTTTTTGCCGGCGAACGTGAAGGCGGGTATGTGAAAGAGCGTGAGAATACGCACCGCCATGTCTATGGCCGTGCCGCCTACCATCTGCCGGTTGGCCTCAGCGCTTCGGCCGTTTACCGCTGGAGTACGCTCGACCACAAACCAATCGCGTTCACGTTCGCGTACTCGAGCAAGCGCGTTTCGCTCGAAGTGGAAACCATCAGCGTCGACAACCGCACCCAGTGGCACGCACTCGGACATGTGCGCATTACCCGGCATACGTGGTGCGCGGTGCGGCATGAACATCTCATCGGCGAGGATCGAAACATGTTCGGATACGAATTCAAACCAATCAAGGCATTCCGGCTGAAGCAGAATCTGGTGCGCGTCTCCCAAGACAACGGAGACCCCTCGCACCTGGTGCTGACGCAACTGGTGCTCAACTTCTGACTTGTACGGACATCGCCTCGCGATGTCCGTTTTTTTTGTGTACAAAACCAATTGACACTCGTCCGCCAAGTCGAGTATGCTAACCAACTAAATAAAGACACAACAATGCGCATCCTATGTCGACCGAACCCATTGATCAGGTGCTCCGGCATATCACCGACAAAAAACACATACTCATAACCACCAGAGCAAATCCGGGCGGCGATGCCGTTGCAAGCGCTCTGGCTTTTTATTTACTCGCGCAGCAGCTCGGAAAACGCGCAGATTGCGTCATCGGAACAGAAGCACAAAACAATTTAAGCCCTTTTAGTTTTCTTCCTGGTTTTGACCAAATTAATTATGCAATACCACGCCAAAACCACACAACCATCGAATTCCAAACAAATACACGCATTAAATCGCTTACCTACCAAGCACTACCCAATACATTGCTAATCCGCCTCCAAACGGATGACACTGCGCTCGAACTTGGCGCGCCGCGCGTGATGCATGACAAATACCCGTATGACGCAATCGTAGTCGTTGATGCCGCTGATCTTGATTCGCTTGGCACACTCTACCGAACTCACGCGGAATTATTCTATCACACGCCAATCATCAACATTGACCACGATAGCGACAATGAACACTTCGGGGAACTGAACCTAGTTGAACTGACCGCAGTCTCAACCACTGAGATTATCGCCACGCTCATCAAAGCGCAGAACCCCGGCATGCTGACACCCGACATTGCGACCTGCCTGCTTGCCGGCATCATGCTTGAGAGCAAAAGCTTTCAGACGCCGCATCTCACCCCGCGATCGCTCGAGCTGGCGAGCGCGCTGATTACCGCCGGAGCGCGGCGCGAGGAAATTGTCGCAAAACTGTATGCAAACAAATCAATCGGCGCGCTGCAGATGTGGGGACGCGCGCTTTCAAAAATAAAAACAGATCCAGCGTTCGGTATTATCTGGTCCGTTGTTGAATTGAGCGACCTGGAAGAAACAGGTGCGTCAAGCGACGAATTACTCAATGCTATTGAACATTTTCTGACTCATGTACCGAACGCGCGAGCGGTTATTCTCGTGCACCCCCATCACGACCGATTACGCGCGATTGTGCATACGCACATTCCACACACTGACCTGCGTAAGGTACTTGCACCGTTTCATGCATACGGGACAAAAAGCCTAGTCATGTGCGAGGCCGTACGCGCGAAACCTGAACATGTTGTTGAAATAATAAAAAATAAACTTGCTGAACACTGGCGCGCTGATAATATTCTCCCTCAATTTTAATAAAAAACTCTCCGACGAAAACGGAGAGTTTTTGGTAGGCCCGGGTGGATTTGAACCGCCGACCCCCGCGTTATAAGCACGGTGCTCTAACCAACTGAGCTACGGGCCCTCGCTAAAAACGAAACAGTCAGCCCTGACAATGACCTGTTGTATTGTGCTCTTTATTGTTACCTTAAAATATGGTAAAAATCAAACCTGCTATTCTATGGTATACTAATAAAAAAGCAGAGTTCAATGCCTATACCTTTTCCTCATATTAGCGCTTTTCCCGTACTTGCCGAACTTCAGGAAGACTACCCGCAATCACATGTCTACCTGGTCGGCGGAGCGGTCAGAGATTTTCTTTTAGGTAAAAAAGTGACCGACTTTGATATTGTGGTACAAGGAGTCACTGGTACGGATCTGGAGGAGTTCCTCGCAACCCGAGGTCGCGTTGTGTTTGCGGGCAAACATTTTGGGGTATGGAAATTCAACGAAATCGGCAAGCCGCAGGATGAAGTATACGATATTGCGCTTCCGCGCACTGAATTCTCGCTCCACCGACATGGCGCATACCGGGATTTCAGCGTTCAGACCGACCCAATGCTTCCGATTGAGGAAGACCTCAAGCGCAGAGACTTCACCGTCAATGCAATGGCATACGACTTGCGCACCGAAACACTAATTGATCCGAACAACGGACAAGAAGACCTCAAGAAAAAAACCATCAGAACAGTCGGCAAGCCAGAAATGCGATTTCAGGAAGACTACTCGCGCCTGCTGCGCGCAATCCGTTTTTCACTGCAGCTCGACTTTTCTATTGAAAAAGAAACGCGTGAAGTGGCTCGCACGATGATGGCAAACGTAAACAATGAGCTGGATGGACACCGAATCCTGCCGTATGAAGTGATTGCGGAAGAATTTTTAAAATCATTCCTTGCACACCCGGTTGGCGCGCTCGACGCGTGGGACGATCTCGGCGCGCTTGCCGAACTGGTTCCCGAGCTCCTCAAAATGAAAGATTGCCCACAACCAGCACAGTATCACCGTGAGGGCGACGTCTGGGAACATACCCGTCTCGCGCTCAAACAACTTCACAGCGAAGAATTCAAAAAAGCATTTCCAAAAAACGAAATAGATATTGAGCTCATTATGGCCGTCCTATTCCATGATATCGGCAAGCCGTATACGCTCACCGTGCCAAATAACGAGAGCCAAGATCGGATCCGATTTAATAATCATGACCAGGTTGGCGCGGATATCACCAAAACCATTCTCGACCGCATTCGCCTTTCTTCACCGCCCGACATCCAGATTAAAGTCGACCGTATTGTGTGGCTGGTTCGATTCCATATGATTGGGGTACATGGCGATCCGGATGTTATGCGACCGGTCACCGTGGAAAAATATTTTTTCAATCCCCAACAGCCGTCACAGAACCTACTGAAACTCATCTATGCTGACAGTTTAGCGACACTCAATGAGCACGGCGCGCCGACAATAGACGTGTTTGAAAAATTACAAAATCGCATCGCGGAAATCAAACAGATTACCGGCAGCCACGGACACCAACTAGTTAAACCGCTTCTTTCAGGCAAAGACATTATGCATGCGCTCGGCGTCACCGAAAGTCCGATAATCGGAACTATTCTCGAAGACATCCGCCAAAAGCAACTTTCGGGCGACATCTCCTCAAGCGATGAAGCGCGACAGTACATTATTGAACACAAAGACTCTTATGGAATACACGATTGACGAAAATAACGTCGGCGCGCGGCTTGACCAATTCTTGACCGAACAGACGAATGCTCCTTCCCGCGCTTTTGTGCAACGGAATATTAAAGCCGGCCACGCGTCAATTAATGGCACAGACAAAACCCCTCACTATGCGCTGCGGCTCGGGGACGTGGTACGCTATGACCCTGTCGATGAAGAACCGCCCGCGCTCAAGCCAGATTCATCAATACCTATTAAAACCGTTGCTCAAACAGACGAGTATCTAGTGATTGAAAAACCATCAGGTCTCACAGTGCACCCGGCGACCGGAGCAACCGGCGCCACGCTTGCCGACGGCTTGGTTGCCGCGTACCCGGACCTTGCGGACGTCGGAGAAGATACGTTACGTCCTGGCATCGTGCACCGTCTTGATCGAGACGTCTCAGGACTTATGGTGATCGCCAAAACACAAACCATGTTCGAAAATCTCAAAAAGCAATTTCAAGCACACACTGTTCACAAAGAGTACACCGCGCTCGTCTATGGACAGCCTCCAAAAAACGAAGACACCATCACGATTCCAATCGGCAGATCAAAAACAAAAGGCAACCGCATGGCCGCGCATACCCAGTCATATGAAAATGACCGCGACGCGCACACCTCGTATGTGGTTATGGAAAAACCATCCCGCTACTCACTGCTCAAAGTCACTATTGCAACCGGGCGGACGCACCAGATTAGAGTGCACCTGCGCGCGATTGGATGCCCAATCGTCGGCGACCAACTCTATAGCATCAAATCAATTAAGCCAGCTCCGCTGCCGCGCATTTTCCTGCATGCCACCAAACTTTCGTTTGAAACGCTCGGCGGCGAACATGTCACTTACGAATCTCCGCTTCCAAAACAGCTCACCCAATTTTTAGATTCGGTATCATAATATGAAACGCTCAACCAATCTTGTCATTATTTCAGGCCCATCGGGATCTGGAAAAGATAGCGTTATCGAAGGCCTCGCAAAACAAGGTGTTCCAATCGAACGCGTTGTCACTACAACAACCCGCGATGTGCGACCCGGCGAAACACCGGGACGTGAGTACTATTTTGTGTCAGAAAATGATCTCCAAAAAAAGATAGACAATCAAGAAATGGCGGAATGGGCACGTGTCGACAACAATCGACTATACGGAGTCACAAAAGAAGAATTGACCCGAGTACAAAACCTACATGATAAAATTGGAATATGGCGAATTGATTGGAAGGGCGTTTTGGAGGCAAAAAAAAATATCTCTGATATTCTTACTATACTTATCGAGCCGCCCGACATAGAACAACTATTAGAGCGTGCGCGTGGTCGAGGAGATGATAATGAGCAAGAATTGCAGGAACGATTAGCCTATAGCAAGGAATTCCTTAAACATCGCAACCTTTATGACTACTCAGTCATCAACAAAAAAGGTGAACTCGAACAAACAATAAAGGAAGTGAAAAACATACTTGCTCGAGAAGGATACCTTGACAGCGAGAATGGAATACGGTAGAATCGACGTTGTTATTACCTATTATTTCATCTTTCCGACACATTTATGCCGAATACACAATCAGCAAAAAAAGAGCTGCGCAAGACAAAGGTGAGAACCGATCGAAACAGTCTCTTGAAAAAAAATATTAAAGACACGCTCAAGCGGATTACAAAAGCATTGAGCACGGATAAGATTGAGGATGCGCAGAAAGCGGCGCTTGAAGCGGCAAAACTTCTCGACAAAGCGGCAAAACGTAATATCATCCACAAAAATAAAGCCTCACGAAAGAAGTCGAGAATCCAGAAAACGATCCAGAGCAAGCTCAAAAAATAATTTCTAAAAAATCCCCTCTACTGAGGGGATTTTTATTTGATAAACGTATCAATGAAAAGCGTCATGAGTATCACCGGATCTTTGTACTCACGCTTAATGGCACGCTCAACTCTCGTCAGGTAGAGCATCATGCCCTGTAGCTCAGCCAATGAAAATCGTCGAGCTTGATTTTTGGTTTTCTGAACCACAAACGGCTTGAGATGCGTTTCGTGCGCCAACGAAGAGACGTCGCCTGACGCAGATTGGAACGCCATAAGCAGCCGCACCTGGCGAACTAGCATGCTTGCAATATCTTCCGCCCGTTCGCCGCTCGCAAGCAATGCATCAAGCTCGTTAAAAATCTGCTTTTTATCCCGCGCGCAAAGCGCATCAATAAAACCCCAAATGACCTGGTCGCGATGACGATGCACAAGTATTTCGATATCTCGTTTCGAAACACGCTTATGCGGCATGTATGAAAGTTTCTCAAGCTCAGAAGCAACGCGCCAGCTGTTCTCACCCACATATGACGCAAACAACTCCTGCGCCCCGGAATCAAAAGAAACGCCGCACCGCGCGGCCTCTCGCGCAATCAGCGCATTGATTTGTCCGGCTCCCAGCGCCGCGAACTCTTTCGAAAATTCCTCTTTCTTAAGACGCTGCACTAGTTTGAGCCGCCCGTCAGCGCCTCCGGAATGATATACACAGAGCGAAACCGAGCTTGGCAACACATACGCAACCGCGTCAAGATATTCTCCCAGCGCTTCGCGCGCCGCCGCAGTCTCAAGAAAAGAATGCGCAACCACTAAGCGCGGACCGCCAAATAAATCTCCGGAGCTCACATGATCAACAATCCGAGCCGGATCCTCTTCGGACGCATCAATCGAAACAATCGTACCCGACTCTCCGTGTTTTTTTTTGAACGCAGACGAGAGCTCGTTCAGATAGGCGCGAGAAGCCCTGGTGTCTTCGCCGTGAATCAAAGCTATCATACGCTAGTGCGCCTCCTGCCAATTAGCGCCAATCGCAACTTCTGCAACAACAGGAACTGACAAAGATACCGCTGATTCCATAGTTTTCTTTACAAAATCCGCGACTTTTTGAGCGTCTTTTTTTGGAACCTCAAACACTAATTCGTCGTGCACTTGCATGAGCAGCCGAGCGCCCGCGCTCACCGTCGGCATCTCCTCAGCAATATGAATCATGGCAATTTTCATAATATCCGCCGCGGTCCCCTGAATCGGCATATTGGTCGCGAGCCGTTCTGCGGCCGCGCGCACTTGGGGCACGCCCGAATCTATGTCCGGAAGCTGAAGGCGCCGGCCATACTTAGTCTCAACATAGCCATTCTCGCGAGCGGACTCTTTGAGCTTTTCAATAAATTTCTTAAGCCCCACAAACGTTCCAAAATACCGCTCAATAAAATCTTTTGCTTTTCCATACGGCATACCGGTTCGCTGCGCGAGGCCGTGTGCGCCCATACCATAGAGGACGCCAAAATTAACCTCCTTTGCGGTGCGGCGAATTTCAGGAGTCACTGCCGCCTCTTTAATGCCATGCACGAACGCGGCGGTTGAAGTATGAATATCTTTTCCTGCTTTAAAAATTTCAGCGAGACGCTTGTCGCTCGACAAGTCAGCCGCAACTCGAAGTTCAATCTGAGAATAGTCTGCCGCAATCAGCACATGTCCGCGCTCGGCAATAAACGCCTTCCGTATCTCCCGGCCGAGCTCAGTACGAATCGGAATGTTTTGCAAATTAGGATCAGACGAGGAAAGACGCCCAGTCGAGGTTACGGTCTGATTAAAATGCGTATGCACGCGCCCAGTCTCTGTGTTCACCAACTTCGGTAACGCATCAAGGTAGGTATTCTTCAATTTCGCAAGTTCGCGATGCTCAATAATTTCCTCAATCATCGGATGCTGGTCGCGAAGCTTTTCTAGTTGATCAGCGGCAGTTGAGTATCCGGTTTTTGTCTTGCCAATCCCCTCGGTCGAAAGCTTAAGATGATCAAATAAAATCACCTTCAGCTGTGCGGGTGAGTTTACGTTAAACGGCTTTCCCGCATGCGCGTGAATCGACGTCTCAAGCTTGGTGATTTTTTTACTGATCTGTGTTGACATTTTTTTAAGAAACGCGGCATCAATGTTAACACCTGCCTCTTCCATGGCAACGAGTACACCAACAAGAGGCATTTCAATATCATCAAACAACGAGAGTAGTTTTTCTTTTTTGAGCTGTGGTTTAAAAAATTCAGCGAGGCGAAGCGTATAATCAGCATCTTCTGCCGCATAATCTGCCACGCGATCAAGCGACACGTCGGCAAGTGAAATTTGTTTTTTGCCGCGGGGACCAATCAGGCTTTCGATGGGCACCATCTCGTGGCGCAGCTCAACAAATGCCAAATGGTCAAGAGAATGGCTCCTGCCGGACGGGTGCAGAACGTATGCGGCAATTCTAGTATCAAACGACACCCCTTGTATGTTAAATCCCGCTCGGTGCAACACTTCAATATCATACTTTATATTATGTCCTATTTTTTCAATATCCGGATTTTCAATCGGCTCTCTGAGCGGTTCCGCTGATTGAGTAGGTATGTAGTAAGCCTCCCCCGGTTCTAGCGCTACTGATATACCCAGCATGTCGGTCGTAATCGCCCCCAGCCCGCGCGTCTCAGTATCAATGGCAAAATGCTTTGACCGCGAAAGTTTGCGGGCAAGCTTCTGAGCGTCTTCTATTGTATTCACGAGGTGGTACCCGTTGCGTATTGAGAAATTATCTGTATGGGACACGGGTCCGCTGAATAAACTTCTCTGCTCCGGAGATGATTTGTGCGACAGATATCCGCCAAGCACATCCTGCGCTCGGCTGACCAATGATCTAAATTCAAGCTTCCGAAACAGTTCAAGTAAGTCTTCTCGTGCAGCCGGCTTCACCGTAAGCTCCTTCAGTGAAAACGCAATAGCAACATCGCGCGCAATTGTTGCAAGCTCGTGCGATAAAAATGCCTGCTTTTTATCCGTTAACAATTTTTTAGCAACCGTCTCTTTAATTTTTTCTCCGCCGCCTTTTTCAAGATATGCGTATATGTCGTCAATGGTCTTAAAATGCGAAAGCAAATCTTTTGCCGTCTTATCACCCACGCCCGCAACACCAGGAATGTTATCTGACGAATCTCCGGCCAAAGCTTTATACTCAATTACCTGCTCAGGCCCGAAACCGTGTTTCTTGATTACTCCAGCGACATCATAGGTGATGGTATCTTTAATACCTCGTTTAATCGTGAATACTGAGGTGTGGGCATCTACCAATTGCAGCGCGTCCATATCCCCGGTAACAATGATAGTCTCAAGCCCTTTTGCGGATGCTTTTTTACTTAAAGTACCAATCACATCATCAGCCTCAAAGCCTTCTACCTCCTCGATGGCAAAACCAAAATCGTGCGCAACATCTTTGATAATCGGAATCTGCGCGTACAGCTCATCGGGCTGTTTTTCTCTGGTAGCCTTGTACTCAGCGTACGTTTCATGCCGAAATGTTTTACCCGGCGGGTCAAACGCGACCACGCCGTATTCAGGCTTAAACTCATCAATGATGGTCAGCATAATGGATGCGAATCCATAGACCGCATTAACCAATGTCCCATCCCGTGTTGCGAGTGGCGGTAATGCGTGCCAAGCGCGATGAAGTAAAGCGTTCCCGTCTATAATGACAAATTTTTTGCTTTTTTTAGCCATATCCTTATTCTAACGCACTCACCTTAAAACACAATGACGGCATCAAAAAGTCGTGATAGTATAGTAATATGCTTATTGAAATAGAACAAAACCTACTTTCTTTTATGTTAGGGTACGGCGGATATGCGGCGCTTTTTCTCATCGGCGCCATCGCGACGACACTGATTCCGCTCTCTCCTGAAATTGTCGCGGTGGCTGTTTGGGATATTGGCATGCCCGTCATCCCCTCAATCAGCGCGTTGCTGCTTGGTAACTATATAGGTAATGTGGCCAATTACGTAATCGGCGCCACTGGTCTGCACTGGGCCGCAAAAAAATATCTCTCCCCAAGCAACACGTCGCTTGAACGAGCAGAGCGCCTTTTTAAAAAACATGGGCCACCGATCTTGCTGTTGTCGTGGGTGCCTATTATCGGCGATCCGCTGACGTTTATTCCGGGAATTGTCAGGTATAATTTCAAAAAATTCACGATGTATATACTCATCGGAAAGATGTTCAGATACGCGCTGCTCTATACACTCTTCGAACTTGTTACGTAACACGACCTAACTATCTCGTCAGACGCTTAGCAAGCGCAATCATCCGGAGTTGTATCTCGAATGCAATCTCGTCCGCCGCAACAACACCTTGCTGCCACACACTGACCGGACCGCACTGATTCCAGACAAGCGACAAAAGCGCCTCACGGATCCGCCGTAAGAACATAATACTGATAGTATACCCCTGTAAACTGATGCGCGCATCAAGATCCTCAATGTCTGAATCATCAGAAATAATATATGCGCCAGATGAAGCGTATACAATTTTTGCGGGTACCAGAAACACATTTACTAACACACGATACACATGCGGATCTTTAATTCCCTGTTCGTTGTAAAGCGTGTTGGCTTCTTTAAATAGGCGGTGCGCCCAGACATTTGCTTTCTCATACAGCGGATCTTCTTCCCAATCACCTTCGCCCTCATACAATTCGTCAGAAACCATATCATCAGGAAGCACCTCTCGCACAAGCTGAATGCCTTGTGCGGACAATGCGTCGCTCAGCTCTTGGATGCGTTTTTCAAGACTCTCAATCAAAAGTTCGGGTGAATCAATAGACTGGTTATATGTTTCAAAATCGTCGCCAAAAAGCTCCTGCACGGATTCATCCTGGTCAAAAATAGTGCGGCGCTGTTCGCGCAGTATCTCTTCTTCGTGTGGAAGGCGAACCGGCCTCTCGGGAGTTGGGTTGCGATGCTCAATAGAAAAAAGATACGGATTGATGTCTCCGTTTTCTTGAATCTTTCTAATGAGCTCCTCAGCTCTTTTGCGAACTGACGACATGTGTTTACGCCTGATTACGAAGAGAAACGTCGTACAATATTTCTTCAAGTCGGCGGAGGTTCCGTCGAGCATCATCGCGCTTCTGCCGAAGCGAGCCGCGCAAATTCATCGAAAGCAATACGCCGAACAATTCATCGGTCGCATCGCGAAACAGTTTCACGCGCTTGCTGTTGCCATGCGTTACTTCAAGCGTTGCCGCGCGCACGAGCTCTCCGGTCAAATCCGAAAGTGCGGCCAGCTGCTCGTCCGCCATCGGCTTGAACGGATACCGCGCGTTGAGTGACTGGTTCTTGATGACACGCAAAAGATAATCCGCCTCAAGAAACTCCTCAATGGCCGCTTTAAGTGTTGCCTCCCCACGAAGCCCATCCTTCTCGGCAATGCGAATAAGCCGCGCGAGCGACACGCTTGTTTTTACGAGTGATTTTTCCGCAATTGCACTATCGTTCCGGTGTAATGAAAAAATGGCTTGTTTTGCGTCACGAATAAGCCCGTTCGTCTCTCGAATAATCCGCGACCTGCCTGAATCTGCTTTCTCAATCTCACGCTTGAGCTTGGTAACGAGTGATTTTGTTATCATAAAAGGACTATATCAAAATGCGTTGCAAAGAGCAACAAAACACCCTATACTACGCTAACATGTCATTCTCAATAGGCATCGTTGGACTCCCCAACGTTGGAAAATCTACCCTTTTTCGCGCATTAACCAAAAAAGCGGTGCCCGCGGAGAACTTCCCTTTCTGCACCATCGACCCGAACGTCGGTGTGGTAGGCGTGCCCGATGAGCGCATTGGGCAACTTGCGAATATTTCTAAATCACAAAAGATGATTCCCACGGCAATCGAGTTTGTTGACATTGCCGGACTGGTAAAAGGAGCGCACCAAGGAGAAGGGCTCGGAAATAAATTTTTATCTCACATTCGAGAAGTAGACGCTATCGCGCACGTTGTGCGTGATTTTAAAGATACAGACGTCACACATGTTGAAAATAGAATTAACCCTGAAGACGATGAACGGATTATCTCGCTTGAGCTAATCATGGCTGATCTGTCGACCGTTGAAAAGCGCCACAAGGACACAGCCGCGAAAGCGAAGAGCGGCGATAAATTTGCTTTACAACAACTAGCAACGCTCGACAAGCTGCTGTCTGCGCTTAACGATGGTAAACCGGCGCGCGATGTTGCGCTTTCTGCCGATGAGCTGACGCATGTTCGAGACTTGCACCTCATCACTATTAAGCCACTCATCAACGTCGTGAATGTTGATGAATCGGAAGCAAATCGACTACCTGCGCACGCTAATGAGATTGTTGTTTCCGCGAAAATAGAATCAGAGCTGTCAGAACTTGAGCCTGCTGACGCAAAAACGATGATGAATGATCTTGGCATACAAGATAGCGGGCTCAATAAACTCATTGTTGCCTCGTATGAAATACTGAACCTCATCACCTTCTTTACGTCCGGGCCGGAGGAAACGCGCGCATGGACCATTACTCGTGGAGCAAAAGCGCCACAGGCGGCAGGCAAAATCCACACCGATTTTGAAAAAGGATTTATCCGCGCAGAAGTCATCGGGTATAAGGATTTCGTGGCATCTGGAGGCGAAATACAAGCTCGAGAGCTCGGAAAAGCGCGCCTTGAGGGTAAAGAGTACATTGTCCAAGACGGGGACGTGTGCCACTTTAGATTCTCAACTTAGTTTTCCACTTTCACTCGCCAATAAAACAGCATACAATACCAGTAGGAGGAAAGACGTCCTTTTTTAAATGATGAAAGGGGGTGATGACCGCGGGCAGTCCATCAGAAGGCGCGACCAATCGCCAAAGTCCGTCACACATCGGAAAATGCTACCTGGCGCACCGGCTGCCGAAAGTGAAAGCGCATATGCACGCAGCAATGCAGTCAAGTCGCCGAGAGCACGCCTCCACCACGCCTCAGAGGGCACACCACGGAGGTCCGCCATGGCACACTCGCTTCAACGAACACCAATAGCAGCGGAAAGGGGGTGATCCGGCATCTCGCCATTGTGCGCGTCTGTGCATAGTGGGAGGCTGACCCCCTCCGAGGAGGTTGCTACCCCCTCCTAGCGACGCACCATGAACGAATAAGGCCAGTGACATCAGTCGTCACTGGCCTTCTTTTATTATGTTTTTTCAAGCAGAATTATTTCTCGAAATACCTGCTGATCATCCCTGCCATACAGAAGCGTCCCTCGCCCCGACAACGGAAACACATGATCATATGTCCGTTCGTATGGGCGTATGACCTTCCACCCCATTCCCGAAAGCAAATCAAAAGCAGATATAAATATCTGGTACCTATAAAAATACGGCCACGCCACCACTGCACGCCCTCCAGTCTTAAGCACGTCATGTAACACGCCAAACGCCTCGGAATATAATCCTGAAAGTTCGCGTTCAATAGACATAATCCGAGAAAGCGGTTCCGCTCCTGAAAGCGGAGGACCGAGATCAAGTTCGCTCACAACCGCATCAACTGATTCTTTTTCGAGACGAGTATTAATCGAACGGACATCAAGCGCCTCAATACGCTGGGAACTTAATTCTGGATTCTGTTCACGCAGCCAGTTTAGATTTTTAATTGTCGCATCAACCGCGCCTTCGTCTATATCAGTACCAATAGTTTGGTACCCAAGCAATGAAGCTTCTTGCAAGACAGTACCAACACCGCAAAACGGATCGAGCACAATACCCTCGCCTTGAAGACTGGCTAGATTAACCATCGTCCGCGCAAGCTTAGGAGGCAACATGCCCCTGCGTGCATCGCGTCCGGGCCGCGCATGATCGCGTTCCGCATACTCCGCAAAAGGCTGGACCGCCTGCGTAATACCATATTCAAATCCGTCAGGCGTCGCGAAAACACAAACTTCGACACCGTCTTCGAGTAGTCGATTCTTTGCCACGTCTACGGTCGACAGATTGCCGCTCCGCGATTCAACAAATCGAACCGAGTGCCCGCGTTGTTTGAGCAGTCTCTTTGTCGCAATACCAATCCGTTTCACCACGTCCGCAGCAGGCGCAACCGAGTCTGCGTACGCATACGCGCTTACGCCGAAATTGAATTTTCGCGCCCCAGAAATCTTACTTTCAAGAATATCGGCGATTTCGTGTTCTGAAAATTTTTCAAGAATTCCAAGATGTACGCCTGATTTTGGTATGCTTCCAAAATCGCGCGGCGCAGTTTCTCCTAAAGAATCGTGACCCACTACCAAAACAGCGGTTCCAAAAGCATCCACCGCAATCCCCGGATGAGCACCAAGAACCTCGGCAAGTGAAATGCTCGGCTGTCGGCCACAAATAAGAAATGATTGCTGCATAATGCTTACACGGTGTCACAGACTTGACGAATCGTCAATAGTGCGGTAGAGTATACCCTAATCTATAAGTAAATCCTTCTTTCCTGGCTGGTCGCCGGGGTCCCATTATCCTAAAGAAGGAGCAAGGATAACGTATGCAAGCATATGAATTATGCGCCCTCTGGAGCGGTAACCACACCGAAGACGAGGTCGAAAAGCTTTCCGGCGAAATAGCAGTATTGCTTGAAAGCTTCAATGTATCACTCAAACACACCCAGAAACTAACGCGCAGAAAACTGGCGTACCCTATCATGGGAAACACACATGGATCATACCGTGTGTGGCTTTTTGAGTGTGATGGTGAATATGTCAAGGACATTGATAAGAAACTGCGTCTTAACAGCGATGTCGTCAGACATCTGATCATCACGCTCGATCCAGGTGTTATTGAAAAACGCATTGAGCGCGCTAAAGAAGAAAAATACGCGCACCTCAGACGCGACACGGAATCAACTGACGAGAGTGACTCAGAAAATGACAGAGAGAAAACCTCCGAAGCGCCAAAAAAACCAATTGAAGAACCGAAGCAAGAGCAAGCACAAACCAAACAAAAGCCTTCTATCGAAAAGCTTGATGAGAAACTTGATGAAATACTTGAGAGTGATAAAATATAAATGATGGCGCAACACGCATCAAGAAAATACCCATAAATCACTAACTACACAAACACTATGGACCTCAATAAAGTCATGCTCATCGGCAACGTTACTCAGGATCCGGAAGTACGAACAACGCCGACCGGGACACAAGTTACCAGCTTCGGACTCGCCACCAACCTTATCTGGACCGACCAGTCAGGACAAAAGCAAGAACGGGCCGAATTCCACAATATCGTTGCCTGGCGACGTCTCGCTGAAATTGTCGGACAGTACATCAGAAAAGGATCAAAAATATATATAGAAGGACGACTTCAAACACGGTCCTGGGACGACCAGAGTGGCCAAAAAAAGTATCGCACCGAGGTTGTTGCAGACAATATGATTATGCTCGACCGAAAAAACGACGGACCTTCACCGGCCCCCGCAAGCCCAGCGTCATCAACACCACAACAGGCTCCACAACAGCCACAGAGCACCGAAGAAGAAATCAGCGTTGAAGATATTCCATTTTAATCACCTATTCTATGCGACAGAACAACAATAATAATAACAACAAGGCCAAAGAGTGCTACATCTCAAAAAACAATATCGATGATATTGACTACAAAGACGTAGAACTTCTGAAACGGTTTACAACCGCGTACGGCAAAATCATGCCTAAAAAGCGCACCGGTACCTGCACGCGCCATCAACGCCACATTGCACGCGCCATCAAAAACGCCCGCATTATGGGGTTTCTGCCGTTTGTGAATGAATAAATTGTTGTGTTTAACAAAAAACCCGGGTCTGACATGACTCGGGTTTTTTGTTTGGCTATAGACAAACTAACTATTTTCCTTTTCCTGGAGAAATGCATCCCACGTCTCTTTTCGAGCCTTTTCATAAATTTTCGGATTTCCGCGAAGAAATTCTTTTGCGTTTTCGCGTCCCACGCCGAGCTTTTCCTCACCATAACTGTAACTGTTGCCGTTTTTTCCGATGATATTTCGTTCAACCGCGACATCAAGCAGATCGCCTTCTTTTGAGATCCCTTGGTTGTACATGATATCAAATTCAGTCGTTTGGAACGGGGCGGCAACCTTATTCTTCACTATTTTTGCTTTGACGCGGTTACCGATAATCTTATCCGCTTTTTTAATCTGGGCCGCACGGCGAACCTCAATGCGAACTGAACAGTAGAACTTCAACGCATTGCCACCAGTAGTTGTTTCAGGGTTACCAAACATAACGCCGATCTTGTGTCTAATCTGGTTGATAAAAATAACCACCGTCTTACTTTTTGACACTATGCCTGTTAGTTTGCGGAGCGCTTGGCTCATTAATCGAGCCTGCAGACCCATATGATGGTCGCCCATATCTCCTTCGATTTCGGCGCGAGGGGTTAATGCGGCAACACTATCTATAACAATAACGTCAATCGCATTAGACCGAACGAGCGTCTCAACAATATCAAGCGCCTGCTCGCCTGAGTCTGGCTGCGAAATTAACAAATCATCAACTTTAACACCAATCTTGCGAGCGTAATCAGGATCAAGTGCGTGCTCGGCGTCAACAAAAGCCGCAACACCACCAAGCTTCTGAACCTCCGCAACAATATGCTGCGCAAGTGTTGTTTTGCCTGAAGCCTCAGGTCCGAAAATTTCTATAATACGTCCACGGGGGACACCGCCAATACCAAGCGCCATATCAAGCGAAAGACAACCGGTCGATACGCACTCGACATCCATTTGCCGCGCCTCGCCAAATTTCATAATAATACCATCGCCAAAACGATCTCTGATTTGACGAACTGCCTCCTCTACGACTTGTGCTTTTTCTGATTGGGCCATATCTTCACATTTATTCAATAGTTCTAATTACAGTATCTCCAGCAACCTGTCCGGATGCGACAGCGACTGCTCGAAACTGGTCGCGTCGTCTCCCGTTTTTATCGATTGCCGATACCTTAAAAAGCGAGGATCCCTCCGGAATACTCATTTCTTCACGAAACGTGCCGCCTTCATCAACAAGAATTGGATAGTCATTTAACAGAACGCGCGTGCCGGGGTCAACCCTTCCGCTTACCACCACTGTTTGCCCGGTCACTGTATGATACGTCCGAGGCGAAAAAATTTCAAGTTGAGGAGGATTAAGATACGATGAAACAAAACGAACGCCAAACGCAGAGCACGTAACGATTAGTAGTGCGAATACACTATTTCTCACCCCGGGCAGAGAAAAACGATTTAACATAGGCCGCTTGCGCCGAAACATGCTTACATACATATTTTGAGTATCTGAAACATCATTCTGTGCGCGCTCATCTCGATACGCGCGCACTACTTCATCCGAGGGGAGTTTTAAAAAACGCGCATATGCTCGGATAAATTCCATAACATACACTTCACCCGGTAATTCGGCGTACTGCCCCGCTTCGATTGATTCAAGGTACGAACGCCTAATACCGCACTGCTGCGCAACATACTCAAGATCAAGACTGCTTCCCAGCCTAACTTTTTTAAGCCGCTCACCAACCGTCTGCGCAATAACAATTTGTCGTGAAGTAAATGATGGCATAATTATCGTCTGTCAAAACCATCGGGAATAGTATTTGCATCTTCCATGTCAGGAGGTTCTATCTCTGCATCACCGGATTGGTCATCAACATCCTGTCCCGCAATGAGAATTTCTCGTGGTTTTGCGCCGTCGGCGGGACCGATAATTCCCTCAGATTCAAGAATATCAAGCAATCGAGCGGCGCGCGCATAGCCAATGCGCAACCTTCGTTGCAGAAGCGACGCAGATGCTTTACCTGCCTGCACAACCGCATCCTTTGCGTCGTCATAAAGGTCATCCTCATCAACGCCCCCGCCGTCTCCTGAACCGCCATGCACGGAACCTCGTTGAGATTCAGTTACCTCGTCAGAATATTCAACCTCGCCCGTATCTTTCAAAAAATTAACAACACGCTCGATTTCTTCATCTTTCAAATATGCACCCTGCAGACGTCTTGGTTTTCCAAGATCAGGAGACACAAAGAGCATATCTCCTCTTCCGAGAAGCTTTTCAGCGCCGGCCATGTCAAGAATCGTACGAGAATCGATTTGCGAAGGAACCGCAAAAGCGATGCGGGAAGGCACGTTTGCTTTAATGAGGCCGGTCAATACGTTAACCGACGGACGCTGTGTTGCCAAAACCAAATGAATACCAACCGCACGGGCCATCTGCGCTAACCGCACGATTGCAGCCTCAACTTCATGTGCCGCGACCGCCATCAAATCAGCCAGCTCATCAATGATAAATACGATATACGGCAATGGTTCCGCTTTATTTGCCTCGTTATACGAAAGGATATTCCTCTTACCTCTGTTGGCAAGCAACTGATACCTTCGTTCCATTTCACCCACAACCCATTTCAGCGCATTCACGGTCTTTTTCGCGTCAGTAATAACCGGCGTGAGAAGGTATGGAATATCATTATACGTAGTCAGCTCAACTTTTTTAGGGTCAACCAAAACTAACTTCAAATCATCTGGTGAATTTTGATATAAAAGACTCGTAATGAGCGCATTAATAGCAACGCTCTTACCAGAACCCGTCGATCCGGCTATGAGTAAGTGAGGCATTTTTGCTAAATCAACAACCCACGATTTGCCCGTTACGTCCTTGCCGAGCCCAATAGACAAATTCGAACCACGACTCTTAAACGCTGACGAAACAAGAATATCCTTAAGCTTAACCGTAGCTGTTGCTTTGTTTGGAATCTCAATTCCCACCAACGACTTTCCGGGAATAGGGGCCTCAATACGAAGCGGGTGTGCCGCCAGCGCCAAAGAAAGATCGTTCGCAAGTCCAGTGATGCGCGACAGCTTTACGCCGTCCGCGGGTTTTAACGTGTATTGCGTAATCGTTGGACCGACTGACACTTCTCCCATTTCAACCTGGATGTTGAATGTCGAAAATGTTTTCTGAATTTTTTCTTTTGTGACATCAATGTCAGTTGCACTTGGCTTATCCTTTCCCGCCTCAAGAAGATCAAATGGAATTTTAATATTTCTTCTGATGCGAGGTTTTTTAGGTTCAACAACAACATCTTCTATTTCTTCAGCTTCATCTTCTTCAGTTTCTTCCACGGCCTCGTCTTCACCTTCTTCCTCAGTGTCTTCGTCCACACCTTCTTCATCCTCTTCGGTATTATATTGACGACTATATTTCCACACTCGAAAACGTTCAAAAACACGAGCAAGGAACCCGCCCGTTGCTTCACCTTCTTCCTCAGTGTCTTCGCCCACACCTTCTTCATCCTCTTCTTCCTCATCAGATGACCCAAAAAGATACAAACTGAAAGTTAGCAGCGCCCCCACCACAAACATGCCTAGTAAAAACACCCATGCCCCCCAGTATCCCGCCATAGTAGTAAACGGTTTTGATAGAATAAAACCAACATATCCGCCGCCTTTTCCTTCGGTAATGGCTCGCGCCTGATCTTCAAAACCTGGAACGTGTTGAAGGATGCCAAGTATTGCCAGAAATAATATAACCACTCCGAGTATTTGCCATCGATTGGGCTGATACCGCACTCCGCGCAAAAAGAGCAAACCGAGCACTAGTAAAATAACGGGGAATAGTATGGAGCCCCATCCAAATGAAATAGAAAATGCGCTTTTGATATAAATGCCAAGCGGTCCGGCTAGATCAAAAAAAGCCAGAAATCCAAGCGCCGAGGAAGCAAATAAAACAGTGACCAAAATCGCTATTTTGATCTCCGGGGAAATGCGGCTATCTTCGTCAATTTCACGCTCAAAAGCCTGTTTTTTGGCTTTTTTACGACGCTTGCGCTGATATTCTCTTTGGTATTGTCTTTGTTTTTCTTTGCTGGTAAACGGCATACATGCTTTTAGAAGTAGATATACAGTATAGCAAATTTTTCGCTTTTTATAAACAAAAAACTCCCGCAAAAGCGGGAGTTTTTTAAACAATATTAGTCTTTTCTCGTGCCCCGATATCCTGTTCCGGCGGGGATGAGCCGTCCGATGATGACATTTTCTTTCAAACCGATTAAACGATCAACTTTTCCCGAAATAGCAGCATCAATCAACACTCGAGCGGTCTCTTGGAAGGAAGCAGCGGAGAGGAAGCTTTCGGTTGAAAGCGATGCCTTTGTTACGCCAAGCAAGAGTATTTCACCGGTTGCAGGATTTTTCTTCTGGGCAGTAAGGTCATTATTAACGGCATTGAAATGCGCGCGGTCAATGACTTCTCCGGGAAGAAAATCGCTATCGCCCACTTCTTTCACATATACGCGGGAGAACATCTGGCGACAGATAATTTCAAGGTGCTTATCATTAAGCTTCTGTCCTTGGCTTGAGTAGATATTCTGAATCTCTTTAAGCACGTATCGCTGGGCAGCCTCTCGGCCGTTGTACGTGTAAAGGTCGTAGAGATCAACACTTCCTTCGCTGATCACATCTCCGACATTGATGAGATCTCCTTCAGCAACAAGTGGCGCAAACGAACCAGGAACGGCATATTCAACCGTATCTCCAGCTGCGGACACAATCTTCAAAAACTTTTTAGTAATTTTCACCACGCCATCCATGCCTGCATTCTGTACATTGTCGCCATCAGAGAAAAGCACATCTCCTCTACTGATACGGTCGCCGTCTGAAACACGGACGCTTCCCTCTGGAAGATCATCAAGCTCGTATTTTTCTTCCTGTGTTTCGTTGACATTAATAATGATGGTCTTCTGTCCACCTTCTTTCTTCACGCTCTTTACCACGCCGGTCACCTCGCTCACAATACCACCTTTTTGAATGCGTCGCGCTTCAAAAATTTCTTCAACACGAGGCAAACCTTGGGTAATATCCTGACCAGAAGCAACACCGCCAGTGTGGAACGTACGCATGGTCAACTGCGTACCAGGTTCACCAATCGACTGTGCGGCAATAATTCCAACCGCAACGCCCATATCAACCGGCTTATTGCGGCCAAGATCAAATCCATAACATTTCTGGCATACGCCGCGGCGTGATTTACAGGTAATGACTGAACGGATGGTAATTTTTTCAATATCAGCCTCTTTGATTTCTTGGGATGCTTCGAGTGAAACCAGCTCGCCTTTTTTAACAATAACTTTTCCGCGCTTGCCAGTCACATCCTCAAGTACTGTTCGTCCCCATACGCGGTCGCCAACCACCTCGCCGAGCTCTTCGCTCTCTGCTTTGGTTACCAGCCAGCCTTCTTTGTCTCCACAGTCTTCTTCTGAAATAATAATATCCTGCGCAACGTCAATCAGACGTCGAGTGAGATATCCAGCGTTTGCAGTACGCAATGCGGTATCGGTCAAACCTTTTCGGGCACCGTGCGTTGAAATAAAATATTCAAGTACATCAAATCCTTCTTTAAAGTTTGCCTTAACCGGCAACTCAATCGTGGCGCCAGACGGGGACGTCACCAAACCCTTCATTCCCATCATCTGCGTTGTCTGCCCCCATGAGCCGCGAGCACCTGATTCAATCATGGTGTATACTGGGTTAAATTCATTGCCGGCAAACGATTCTTGTGATAGACCAGTGACTTCGTCTTTAACGCGTGCCCAAATTTCAATGACGCGCGCGTGGCGTTCTTCGTCGGTCAGTAATCCTTCTTCATACTGAGCCTGCATGGTGTCAACTTCTTCCTGTGCCTTTTCCATAATTTCACCCTTCTGAGTCAATACCGGCAAGTCAGACATAGCCCAGCTCATACCCGATGTAGTCGCATAGTAAAATCCAACGCGCATCATATCATCAAGCATTTTACTCGTGCGATCAACTCCATTCAACCGGAAACATTCTCCAACAATATTTTTGAGAACTTTTTTACTAGTCACCTCATTCACGTATGGGAGGCTTTCGGGAATAACTTCGTTGAAAATCAAACGCCCAACGGTCGTTTCTAAGCGTTCGCCTTTGTGTAATACCTGAATTTTCTGATGAAGTGTAATTGCGCGCCCCTCATAAGCAAGACGCGCTTCGTGCGGTGATGAAAATATCGTCTTCGATACAGGCGTATTCTCATCAGCGTGCGTGATATAATACGATCCAAACACAATATCAAGCCCTGGTGTCGCAACCGGCTCGCCGGTTGCCGGCTTGAGGATGTTATGAGAAGAAAGCATAAGTGTTCCTGCTTCTTCGCGCGCCTCCTCGGTCAGCGGAACGTGCACCGCCATCTGATCACCGTCAAAGTCAGCGTTAAAGGCTGAACACACGAGTGGGTGCACCTGGATAGCCTTCCCTTCAATCAGCACCGGCTGGAAAGCTTGAATACCAAGACGATGAAGCGTTGGCGCGCGGTTCAACATAACGTGTGCACCTTTAGTCACCTGTTCAAGAATGTCCCAGACTTCGCCATGTCCGGCGTCGATGTACCGGTTCGCGCTGCGAACGTTGTGCACAATCTCGCGTTTAATCAGCTGGCTCACCACAAATGGCTTAAAGAGTTCAAGCGCCATTGTTTTTGGTAAACCACACTGATGTAATTTTAATTTCGGTCCAACCACAATAACACTACGACCGGAATAGTCGATACGCTTACCAAGCAAGTTCTGTCGGAAACGACCTTGCTTTCCTTTGAGCATGTCTGCAATAGATTTTAGAACGCGGCGCTGGCCCGTTGAAGCGGTGACCGTCTTTCCGTGGCGGGCGCCGTTATCAATCAGCGCATCTACTGCTTCTTGGAGCATACGCTTCTCGTTGCGCTGAATAACCTCAGGAGCGTTCAAATCTTTTAAGCGCTTTAGTCGATTGTTTCGGTTGATGACACGACGATACAAATCATTCAAGTCAGACGTTGCAAAACGCCCACCATCAAGTTGTACCATAGGTCTGAGATCTGGTGGAATGACTGGAATTACCGTCATAACCATCGATTCTGGGCGAATGCCGGTTTTCTGCAAACTCTGCAAAAGCTTCATGCGTCTGATGCATTTTTTACGCTTACCGCCTTTTGCTTTTTCGAGCTCTTTTTCAAGATTCTTTACTTCCTGATCAAGATCAAATTTTTCAAGCAACGTTCGGACCGCCTCAGCGCCAATGCCAGCGTCGAATACGTGCCCGTATTTCAATGAAAGATCTTGATATGCGCTCTCGGAAACAATAGAGAGCGGAGCAAGCCCTTGCAGTTCTTTCTTGGCAACATCCATTGCTTTTTCAAGCTGCTCTTCGCGCTCGTCTTTTATCTTATCGAGTTTTGACTTCTCTTCTGCAAAGGCTTTTGCAAGTGCGTCGCTGCTTAACCCTTTTTGTGAAAGCTGCTCATTAATTTTTGCCTGCGCATCTTTATATTCCTTTTCGAGGCCGTTTTTCTTTGCCTTATATTCCTGCTTCACCTGCTCAATGAGTTCTGACTTTTTCCCCTCGTCAACACGAGTGATAATAAAACTGGCAAAATAAATTACTTTTTCCAAATCTTGTACCGAAAGATCAAGCACGAGACCAATCTTTGACGGCACGCCTCGCAAAAACCAAATATGAGATACTGGTGCAGCAAGCTCAATATGGCCCATACGTTCACGGCGAACCAGTGCGCGCGTCACTTCGACGCCACACTTATCACACACAATACCCTTATGACGAATACGCTTATACTTTCCACAATAGCACTCCCAGTCCTTAGTCGGACCGAAAATGCGCTCGTCGAATAATCCGTCTTTTTCAGGCTTCTGTGTTCGATAGTTGATAGTTTCAGGTTTGGTCACTTCACCGTACGACCATTTTCGTATGTCGTCTGGAGAGGCAACACGAAGACGGATGGCGTCAAAATCCGCAGAGTGAGGAGTGTTATGGTTCGAGGTAAATGTTTTGGTTGATGATGGTGTTGACATGATCGTATTCTCTATGATGCTTGCTCTTGATGCTCAGTGTCCTCGTCTCCAGAGAGATCTTCGAGTACCTTGCCGTCTTTGAGCAGTTCGACATCAAGCCCAAGACCCTTTAATTCTCGCATAAGCACGTTAAATGATTCAGGTACGTTTCGTTTCTCAATCTTTTCACCTTTAATGATTGCTTCGTAGGCTTTTGAACGCCCCGGCACATCATCTGACTTAATAGTCAGAATTTCTTGGAGTGTGTGTGCGGCGCCATACGCCTCGAGCGCCCACACTTCCATTTCTCCGAACCGCTGTCCGCCGAACTGCGCTTTTCCACCAAGCGGCTGCTGGGTCACGAGCGAGTATGGTCCGATTGAACGTTGGTGAATTTTATCCTCAACCAAGTGATTGAGCTTCAACATATAAATATACCCAACCGTTGCTTTCTGATCGAATGCTCGGCCGGTCTTTCCGTCAAAGAGTTGTATTTTGCCTTCCTTTGGATAGCCGGCCTTTTCGAGTTCTTCGTGAATAGTCTCCTCATCCACACCGTCAAGCACCGGACTGGCCACCTTGTAGCCGAGTGCTTTTGCCGCGAGCCCAAGGTGTGTTTCGAGAATTTGTCCGAGGTTCATACGAGACGCCACACCGAGTGGGTTCAAAATAATATCTAGCGGGCGACCGTTCTCATCAAACGGCATATCTTCAACCGGTACAATCTTAGAAATAACACCTTTGTTGCCGTGACGGCCTGCCATCTTGTCGCCAACTTGCACTTTACGTAAAGACGCAACGGTTATTTGAATGGTCTTAATAACGCCCGACGGAAGCTTATCGCCGTTTTCGCGGGAAAAAATTCTAACATCAATAACCTTTCCATGTTCGCCATGCTCGAGATAGAGCGAACTGTCGCGAACATCTTTTGCTTTTTCTCCAAAAATAGCGCGCAAAAGTTTTTCTTCAGCTGAAAGTTCAGTTTCACCTTTTGGCGTGATTTTACCGACCAAAATGTCGCCACTCTTCACTTCGGCACCAATCCGCACAATACCTTCACCGTCCAAGTCTTTCAACTTGTCTTCGCCAACGTTTGGAATATCACGGGTGACTACTTCAGGCCCAAGCTTCGTATCACGAACATCAATAGTGTAATCGTCAATATGAATGGAGGTGTATCGGTCATCCTGCACCAGCTTCTCTGAAATCAGAATAGCATCTTCGTAGTTGCCGCCTTCCCATGAGAGGAAGCCGACGAGTACGTTCTGACCAAGCGCCAGCTCACCCTGATCGGTTGCAGCGCCATCAGCAATAATTGAGCCGTGAGACACTTTATCGCCCGGATTCACGATTGGCTTTTGATTCATCGAGGTTGAAGCGTTTGAACGGACGAATTTTCCAAGGTCGTATTCTTTAATCCCATTCTTGTGCTTGATGGTAATCTTATCCGACTGCACACCAATGACTTCGCCTTCTTCTTCAGCAAGCACCACCTGGCCGGAGTCCATTGCGGCACGATATTCAACACCAGTACCGACAATCGGCGCCTCAGGGCGGACACAGGAAATTGCCTGGCGTTGCATGTTTGTTCCCATCAATGCGCGAACAGCGTCATCGTGTTCCAAAAATGGAATGAGTGCGGTTGCGATACTCACAATCTGCTTTGGCGACACGTCCATGTATTCAATATCCGCAACATCAGTAAATCGAGGTTCGCCGTGAACACGAGCTTCTGCTTTGTCTTTTATAAACCGGCCATTCTCATCAATCTGGGTGGTTGCGGCGGTCGTAATCGAACGCTCTTCATCCAGTGCGGTCAGATACACGATTTCATCAGTCACCCGAGGAGTGCCATCTTCATCCTTTACGACTTTTCGATATGGTGTTTCAAGAAAACCAAATTGGTTGATGCGCGCGTACGAAGCCAAGTGGCCAACTAAACCAATGTTCGGTCCTTCAGGTGTTGCGATCGGACAAATGCGGCCATAGTGCGTGCGGTGCACGTCACGAACGTCAAAACCCGCTCGCTCACGAGAAAGTCCGCCTGGACCCATGGCGGACAGGCGGCGTTTGTGCTCAAGTTCAGCAAGTGGGTTTGTCTGATCCATGAACTGCGACAACTGTGAAGACATGAAAAATTCTTTGATCGAACCAATCACCGGACGAGCGTTGATGAGCTGGTTTGGAGTAAGGGTCGTGATATCCAAAGTCGACATACGATCCTTCACAATGCGCTCCATACGCGCCATACCCACACGCAACTTGTTCTGTACTAGTTCACCAACCGTTCTCACGCGGCGGTTTGAAAGGTGGTCAATATCATCAGCAGGTTCTTGCGTAATATTCAACCGCATGATTTCACGAATAATCAACACCAGGTCCTCGCGTCGGAGCACTCTGTTCTCTTTCGTAATCGGCACGTCAATAACAAAACGCTGGTTAATCTTGTAGCGGCCAACGCGACCGAAGTCATACCGATCAAAATTGAAAAACATCGCGTGAATCAACTGCTTTGCGTTGCTCGCCGTTGCGAGATCTCCCGGCCGAATTCGTTTGTATACTTCTTTGAGGCCTTCGTCCTCGTTCTTTGCAGCATCGCGCTTGATGGTCTCATTGATCATCTCGCGCTCTTTGTCGCTCATTTCAGGGAATAGTTTCAAAATTTCGTCATCAGTACCATATCCGAACGCGCGCAACAGCGATGTCACCACTACTTTGCGCTTTCGGTCGATTTTGACCCAGATGACGCCGTTCGCGTCTGTCTCGAGTTCAAGCCACGCGCCGCGGTTTGGAATAACTTTTGCGCCGTAGTAATTTCTTCCTTTGACAAACTCGGATGTGAAAAAAGCTCCCGCGCTTCTAATTAACTGCGAGACGATAACACGCTCAATACCGTTGATGATAAACGTGCCGCGAGGCGTCATCAACGGAAAATCGCCAAGATAGATTTCCTGCTCCTTAATTTCGCCAGTGCGCTTGTTGACCAGTTTAATCTTAACACGTAGCGCTGATTCAAAAGTAACATTCTTTTTGCTTGCGGTTCGCTCGTCAAATTTCGGATCGTCAAAGTAATAATCTCCAAAATGAAGCTCCAAGTCGCGACCAATAAAATCTTGAATTGGAGACACTTCGTCAAGTAATTCTCGCAAACCTTCTTCTAAAAACCACTGGTATGAAGTTTTTTGAGATTCGATCAAGTCAGGAACCGGAATAACATCGGAAATTTCGCTGAAAAACTTCCGATCTGTCTTCGGAGTATATCGGATAGAATCAGATATCATGTAAGAAGTATCTGGCATGAGTGTGTATTTACTGTAAAACAAGTAAAAAATCCCCTGTCTTTCCTATTGGAAAGTGGGATTGTGCAAAAGGTTATGAAATTGTCGAATTCGAGAGGAAGGCAGAAGGATGCATGATAGATGTATTTTATTGATTTAATTCGATTTTGTCAATAACTCTATCGGATACCATAATATTCTGGTTCGGCACCCTGATCTGTTGCTCTATAGTGCGCTCTTATATCTCAGATTTTGGAAAAAATACACTAATGTTAGTTATTTTTTCGTTTTTGAGCACGAGACTGCACCAAGTCACACGAGAAATCATCTTATAGGTAAAAAATCACCCTTGTCAAATAATCAAAGGGTGTGGATAACTTGTTAAGCTTGTTTATCCTTTTTTTTCTTCCAAACCTGCCACAGCTCTGGCTTAAGAATAAAAACCACAATCGATACCGCAATAAAGGCGCCATATAAGATTGCCCCGAAATAACTATGTTCTGCCACACCTGCGCCTAAATAGCTTGTGGCTAGTTTTCCAGGTATTTTCCCAATAGTAACCATCAATAGGAAGGTCTTGAACGAAACCGATCGTGATAAACCAACACCATATACTAAAAAATCATCAGGAGGGCCAGGAAGCAGAAATAGCAGAAAAACTAAATACTGGCTGCGTGAAATAATATCATCATAATGATCCAGTGTTTCCTTTTTTACAAAAAAATCAACAAACTGCCTCCCAAATAAGCGGGAAAACCAAAAAACAACAATTGCGCCAACAATCCAACCGAAAAAATTTAAAGTAAATCCAAGATATGGGCCAAATAGATAACCACCGACCAAATTGATAAGAAAATTATTCAAAGGAGCAATCAAAACCTGGGCGATCTGTAAAACAAATAACGCAACCGGCGCGCGCGCGCCATACTGCAACACCCAGGTGCGAACCGACTCTGGAGAAAGAAACACCGTTCGTAAAATCTCGCCCGCATACACAGTGAACCACGCAAAAACACAAATAAGCGCAATGTATAAAAAAGCACGCTTTTTATTTCTTTGAATGTAAGACAGACGGATGATTGACATGCTAGCGTTTGAGTAATTGAGTAATCGCGTCAGCATCATTCCATGGAATATATTTCCCGTCAGCTACTGCCATTGTTTTTTCCGAACCCTTTCCAAGTACAAGAACCGTATCGCCAGGCTTAGCAAGTTCAAGCGCCTTGGTAATTGCTTGCTCTCGATCGGTAATTTTATACAGTGCGTGCTGGTCGTTCCATCGGTCGTTTGTGGCGACAATACCAACGGCAACATCTTCACTTAATACATGAGGGTCGTCATCATATGGGTCATCGGTCGTTAAAATAATAATATCTGCCTTTTCAGCAGCGATACGACCCATTTCGGGACGCTTTTTTGTATCACGACCGCCGCCCGTTGCACCAAACACGACAATTAACTTTTTGTCGCCCGCGAGCTCTCGACCAAGTGTGATAATTTTATTGAACGACCGTGGTTCGTGCGCATAATCAACCACTACGCGAAAATTCTGCCCACATTCTATATATTCAACACGTCCAGGAATTTTTTTTATTTGTTCAAGCGCCTGTTCTGCGGTGGAGGTCGAGATGCCGAGCGGCTTAATCGCAGCAATAGCGAGCATTGCGTTCAATGCCATAAATGATCCATGCATGGAAAGCTGAATATAGTGATCATCGTAGGTAAACGCGACACCGTGACTCGTATCATCAATATCGTCAGCACATACTACATGTTCATCACCAACACCGCCTACTGAACACCGTTCTGAAACAAGCCAGTGCTCGTCAGCGGGAAATTGCAAAAAATAACCGGCGTCTTCCTCGTCATTATTAACAACGATTGCCTTTTTTACTGGTTTCCCTTGAAATGTTTTTCGATACGTCTCTTGCAAACCCTTAAAAATCAGCGCTTTTGCGTCACGATATTTCTGATACGAACCATGAGACTCAATATGCTCCGGGGAAAGATTAGTAAACACAACCACATCAAACTCAATACCCCATTGGCGGTGCTGCACAATACCCTCGCTTGTCACCTCCACAACAGCATGAGTACAGCCATGGCGCACCATATTCCGTAACATGCGCTGAAGATACATACGCCCCGGCATCCCCTGCTTGATGGTGTTCACCCATTCTTTTTTACCATCATTAAAAAAGATGGTGTTTGTCGAACCAACCACATATCCGGCTTCTTGCAATATGCGCGTTATCATTAATACCGTCGTTGATTTTCCTTTTGTGCCAGTCACGCCGACTACCACCAGCTTCCGGGATGGAAAACGGTACACCACATTTGCCGCAACGGCAAACAGTTTATGGTAAGCAAGCAACACGCTTCGCGGAATTATTTTTTTGATAGTAGACTTTATCATACCTGGCACCATTATAGCCCAGTGCGGGAAAATAAAAAAATCCGTTCTTACATATGCCCCCGACAGGAATCGAACCCATACTACGAGATCCGGAATCTCGCGTTCTATCCATTAAACTACGGGGGCACGCGCAAGAACAGATAATAAAGAGGCGCTTCGCGCGCCCCTATTGTAATACACTTTTTTATAGAATCCTACAACTGACCCGTCTCAACGAATCGAGCGACCGTCTCAACATCTTCAGGCTTCCCAAAATCAAGCCAGTAATCAAGCATTTTCCGCGCTTTTACCTTACCCTGTTTGGCACGCTCAGATATTGCATCGGTGAGCTCATATTCACCTCGCTCTGATTCTTCGACAGCCGCGCAGGCGGCAAAAATTTCGGAGGTAAACTTGTAACACCCAATGGATGCCCAATCGGAAATGTACTCCTTTGGCTTTTCAACAATCTTCACCACCCTGTCTCCGTCCAGAACGGGTACGCCATATTTTTCTGGATGCTCAACTTGGAGCAGGCTCAAGTAATCATACTCATCGTGTAAATTGCGCATTGCAGAAAGGTCGCGCACGCTGTATAAATTATCGCCATAAATACATACAAACTGATCGCCACCAACTACTTTTTGCGCGGCAAGCACCGGCATAGCGGTACCGTACTTATCAGTCCCCATTTCGTCAAACTGATTCACGAGCGTGAGTGAAAATTCTTTTCCGTCGGTCTGAGTAAACTCCTCCATCTGTTCCGCACCATGTCCAACCACTAAAATTATCTCTTCAAAACCTGCTTTTTGTATGTTTGAGAGTACATAATATAAAAACGGCTTCTCAAGAACCGTGATCAAGTGCTTTGGCCGGTCTTTCGCGAGGTCGAGCATTCGAGTACCTTTTCCCGCAGCCGGAATAACTATTTTTCGTATCATACTAATGATCGAATTCGTCTGAATAATGTATACAACGTATACCAGGACTTTGTATTTATCAAGTCAAAGGATTGTGGATAGCAGACTGGCTCGCCATGAAAACCTTTTTTAAATCGAGTGATTCCTTCCCATGATTTCTTAAACCCCGCGTGCTTACGATCATCAGGATTCATTCCCCAAAAATCATAATAGCGCGCGCCGGCAGTCCGTGCCGCTTGTATTGCGTGCCACTGCAACACATATGGAGCCATTACGTCTCTGTGTCGGTTTGAAGATGCGCCGTGCACATATGTAACTGTGTCGCCAAACGAAAATACTATACTAGAAGCAATGATAGCGCCTTCGTACTCAGCACTGAGCACACGGACCATGTTGTTTGGGAGCAAAGAAACCATTGCACGATAATATGCGTCCTGATGCGACACAAAACCATCGCGCGCGGTTGTTTCGCTGTTGAGTGTAATAAAATCCTCAATTGAACCATCGCTGACCGTTACACCCTTTTTCTCGGCAAGACGTATATTGTATCTTGTTTTTTGGTGCATCGCCGACAACAATGCATCCGCGCTCGGTGCAAGCGAAAGGACGGACGTGCATTGCGGCTGTGTTGATGAAACAAAACGCAATCCAGTATGCGGTGTTGCAGACGGAAATCGTCGAACCGGATCAACCCGAGTAAAGAGAGCTGACGCGTCGCACAGTATTGTTTCAAGCTCGCGCAACGCTTCAAGAATGTCGTCCTGCTCTTCTGACACAATTGGCGCGTGCGGCACATACCAATATGACTTGTTGAGCGGCAGTGAGTGGCGAAACGCCTGTACAAAATATTTATCTTTCCAAGAAAGACGCACCACCTCTTTTCCTTGTAAAATCTGAAACTCGCCCCACTCCCACGATTGCAAAAAACGACCGTGCGCCTGCGCGCTGATTGTTTGATTCCACGCTTCTTTTTGTACAACTTTTTTCCACATTATGAACCTCCCACTTGTTTGAGCGCGCTTCTGACCAGTGAGCCGACGTCATCGCCCGACGCTTTTTTTACCGCGTCTCGTGCGTGGTCGCGTGAATACCCAAGCGCTTCAAGCGCTTGCATTGCTTCGGCTTCAATAGACAGCGAAGCAGCGCTCGCAGATCCTTCTATAAAATAGTTTCGTGCTTTTGTCTTCAGTTCAAGCACAATGCGTTCCGCAGCTTTTTTCCCAATACCCAGCGCAACCAGCGAATCGCTTGATTCGTGCTCAATAGCGGCGGATAAATCCTCGGGGCGCGCGCGCGACATAATTGAAAGCGCCGATTTCGGACCGACGCCTTTGACGTGCAAAAGCAGTTTAAACCATACGACCGTTTCTTTATTGAGGCTCCCATATAAATCAAGCGCGTCCTCTTTAACCGCGAGATAGGTATACACCAGCACTTCGCTCCCCATGACAAAACGCGCCATTTCATTCTCTGGCACCGAAACCACATACCCAACACCATGCACATCAAGCGCGACAGCGCTTTCTCCTTTTTCAGAAACAACACCTTTAAGAAATGTAATCATAGTATTGTCAGTATAGAGAAACCGCCCTTTTTTTACAAAAAAGCCCGTCTAAACCTCAGACGGGCAACACGCTCAGACGCGTGCGGGAACTTGGCGGCCGGTGGGTGTGGAAAGTTCATCCAGCCGGACTGATTTGACGAGATTTTCGTAGCCCCCTCCTGACAACTCGGCGACTCTCGCCTCTGCTGTTTTCTCGAACACGGACGATCCAACGAGCCATACTCGCTGCCCGTTCAGAATCCGCGGGACGACATCGTTGCTTATTTCACGCGCGACGTTTTCGTCGCACACCACAATACCGTATTGCGCATCGCTTCCGGAACCAGGCATACCGACCCCCTTGTAAAAATATCGAAGGAACACACCTTGACTATACAGCCCTGAAACCACTAAGGTGAGGAATAGGCACTATACAATAAAAACGCATGAAATTCAAGCTTGAATCAAAAATGAAACCGACCGGCGACCAGCCCCAGGCGATTGACGCGCTTGTTTCAGGCATCCAAAAAAAGTACCGCGCCCAAACGCTCCTCGGCGTCACCGGCAGCGGTAAGACGTTCGCTATGGCGAACGTCGTAAACCAAGTGCAGAAGCCGACGCTCGTCATTTCGCACAACAAAACGCTTGCGGCGCAGCTCGCGAGCGAGTTTCAGGAATTTTTTCCAAAAAACGCGGTACACTACTTTGTCTCATACTACGACTACTACCAGCCGGAAGCGTACGTTCCACGTACCGACACCTACATAGAAAAGGAGACGCAGATTAATGAAGAGATCGACCGGCTCCGCCTCGCCTCAACCACCGCGCTACTCACGCGCTCCGATGTGCTCATTGTTGCGTCTGTTTCGTGCATATATGGTTTAGGAAAGCCTGAGGCGTACCAAAACATGCGCGTAGAACTCAAAAAAGGCACCGCTACCAACCGAAACGAGGTTTTGCGGCTCCTAAACAGTCTTCAGTACTCCCGAAGTGAATACGACCTAAAAAGAGGCACCTACCGCGTTAAAGGAGACGTGCTGGAAGTGCAGCCCGGATACGCGGAATATGCGTACCGTTTTGATTTTTTTGGCGACGAAATTGACCACATCAAGGCATTTGATCCGCTCACCGGCGACACAGTCTCTGACGATCAGGCCGAACAAGGAGAGGTGCACATTTATCCTGCAAAGCACTATGTGGTTGAGCGGGAAGATTTGAAGCGCGCGTCAGGCACTATTCGTGAAGAGCTTCGGCAACAAATTCAAATATTCAAAAAACAGAACAAATTGATTGAAGCGCAGCGCATCCAAGAGCGGACCATGTTTGACCTTGAAATGATGGACCAGGTCGGCTACACGAACGGCATTGAAAACTATTCGCGCCATCTCGACGGCAGAATGTCCGGCGAGCCGCCTTCAACCCTGCTCGATTATTTTCCGGACGACTATCTATTATTCATCGACGAATCGCATATTACCGTTCCGCAAATCGGCGGTATGTATAACGGAGACCGTGCACGAAAACAGACACTGGTTGACTATGGATTCCGACTTCCGTCCGCGCTCGACAACCGTCCGCTGAAATTCGATGAATTCACCGAACGGACCAACCAGACCATTTACGTCTCCGCGACGCCCAACACGTACGAATTGAATAAATCATCTGATTTTGTCGACCCGCCGATTAAAGATCCAAAAATAAAAAAGAAATCGCCGCTGACCATTGTGCCGAAAAACAGCAAAGGCAGAATTGAGTACTCTGCGCGCAACCGCGTCGCGGAGTTAATCATCCGACCAACCGGATTGCTCGATCCCGAAATCGAAATAAAACCAACCAGTAATCAAATTGACGATTTGATTGAACGCATCCAAGAGCGCATCAAAAAACATCAACGAGTGCTGGTCACTACTCTTACTAAACGGCTTGCGGAAGAACTGGCTGAATACCTTGCGGAAATGGGAATCAAAGTGCACTACCTGCACTCAGAAGTAGACACATTGGAACGGCTCGACATTCTACGCGATCTGCGTCTTGGTACGTACGACGTAGTCGTCGGCATCAACCTACTGCGCGAAGGACTCGATCTTCCCGAAGTTTCACTTGTTGTCATTCTCGATGCAGATAAAGAAGGATTCCTCAGGAGTGACACCTCACTCATTCAGACGATGGGCCGCGCCGCGCGGCACGCTGACGGACATGTGGTGATGTATGCTGATACGGTTACCGGCTCGATGAAGCGCGCGATTGCGGAAACGTCGCGGCGCCGAAGCATTCAGGAAGCATACAACCGCAGCCATAATATCACCCCGCAAACTATCCAGAAAAAAATTAAAGAGGTATGGCTCAAAGGACAGCGCCCAGCCGATTCGGCGAGCAAGAAAGGGTTGCCCGCAGGAGTAGATTTGAAAAAGATTTCAGACGAAGAAATACCAGTGCTTATTAAAGAGCTTGAAGCGAAGATGGATCTTGCGGCGCGCAATCTTGAATTTGAAAAAGCGGCTGAAATCAGGGACCAAATTTCAGAAGTCAGAAAAAAAACAAAAAAATAGACCCTTGATACGTTTGGTACCAAGGGTCTGTGGCGCGAGCACGCTTTCGTGCTTTTTTCTTGGGGCGACTCAACGCCGCCTTTTTTTCTGCGGCTTCACTGAGCGAATGTTGGTTGCCCAGTGCACCGCGTAGAAGAATGTTAACAGTGCCGAAAATTCCCAGATGATGTAGTGCTGCTCCTGGGTCAAAGTACGATACTTGATCCAGTACGCGGCGCCGAAGCAACCAACGTGCAGCAACAGGAACACGTACCATGCAGCGCGCTCATTGTCGCTCGGCGTGTCGACTGCCGACGTCCCGACAACGATAATGAACGCAACGAGACAGACAGAACCCAATGTGAGCAGTGTCGGAATGTATGACTCCACCGGTCTCTCCTGTGTTATGAGTATGGAGGTGCGCTATCGCCAACGGGGATTACGGCGACGCCAGTAATCATCTTCGTTGCTTCGGGAGGGAGCGGTCATCATGCGCGACGCGTTCATCCAGTTCGCGCCGCCGCTCGCCTTACGGGTAGCGGGGCGCTGGTTTGCCAAGTGGCGAACCGTCGCAACGACGAACGCCACAATGCACAGCGAGAGCAACACGTAACAGACAGTGATCGGATTCATCTTCTTGCCTCCGGTTCATTTGAACTTTTTGAGATCTGAGAAAAGCGTTCGGTGCTTGCGCAAGCCATAGAGCGGCAGCGCCACTACTATGACTACAACATAAAACGCGACCATGTACCAATTGGCTTGCGCAATCCCGTCTCCGAGAAGTGCGGTTGAAAGCTTACCAACCCATCCGGTCAGGAATATCGTCCAGAAAAACTTTCTGAACGACACTGACTTGTGCAGCCCGACAACCCAGACGACGACGTCATCCGAAATTCCCGGCACAATCATCGCGACCAGAAATGCCTTCGGATTTTTCCGAAAGAGGCGGTCTAACGAGCCCAGCAACTTTTGCGCTCGCTTGGGGAGATAGCGCGACCCGAGAGCAGCGCCACGCCAGTACACAAGGCACGCACCAACAGTCCAACCAGCGTGGCTCACGAGAAAGCCCAGCTTCCAGCCGAGCACATGACCGGCCGTCACATTCACGAAGAAATTCTGCATCGGCAGAAAAACCGCCTGTGCAGCCTGCAACATGAACGCAACGAACGGCGACCACGCGCCTGCCCAAGAGAGCAAAGCGCGAACCATTGCCTCGCGGTCAACAATCTGTAGCGCGTTAAGCGCGCAGAGCACGACCGACCCGACAAATGGTCCAATGCACAATACATAGAAGAGTCCTTTTGAAGACTCTTCAGCAAAACGCCGAAACGTCCTCATCTGAATTCTCCTAGAGTATGTTATAGTTGTTAATGGGCCTTTTTAGGCATTTTTGTTAATATATAATTATACCATATTTTGCCCAAAAAAGCAATACCTATATCTATTTATTATCTATGATTAGCGGTTTTTTGTTAGTAGACAAACCAAGCGGCCCCACGTCTCATGATGTCATACATATGTTAAGAAAAATCACGGGTGAGAAGAAAATAGGGCACGCCGGAACGCTTGATCCGTTTGCAAGCGGATTGCTTTTGGTTGGCGTCGGAGAAGCAACGAAACTACTTCGACATTATGTTGGCCTAGATAAGACCTACGAATCCATCTTGCGTCTCGGCGCGACCAGTGACACACAGGACAAAACCGGCACCATCACTAAATTAGAAACAACACTCCGACCTATTCCAAAAAGTGAAATAGAAAAAATAATTAAAAAATTCATCGGGAAGCAAAAACAGTTGCCGCCAATGTACTCGGCAAAAAAAATTGCGGGTAGAAAACTATACGAACTTGCACGAGAAGGAAAAGAAGTCAGCCGAAAAAAGGCCGACGTGGAGATATATGCCATTCGCATCCTGTCCTACCAATTTCCGTTACTCACTATCCAATGCTCGGTCTCGTCAGGCACCTACATCAGAACACTCGGCCACGACATTGGCACAGAGCTCGGGTGCGGTGCGTACGTCGAAGAGTTGCGCAGAACGTCAATCAGCAACTTTTCTGTTGACGACGCAACAGCGCTGGATGATGCTGACTGGGAAGAATCTTTTATCCCCATGAAGACTGTGCTTGTGTCAGGGACGTTCGATGGTATTCACGAAGGGCATCAAAGTTATTTTCAGCAGGCGAGACAACTCGGACATCGGGTGTTCTGCATCGTGGGAAGGAGTAGCGTGGTCGAACGAATTAAGGGGAAAAAGCCTGATTTTTCTGACAAAAAGCGCGTTGCCCTAGTAAAAGCCTGTGATGAAATTGATCGAGTGTATTTAGGAATCGACGATAGCGATGAAAAAGTTTTTGATTTTGTTGCTTCATTGCAACCTGATGTTGTTGCGCTCGGCTATGATCAAGAAGCATACACACACAACCTTGAGTCAGAAATGAAAAAAAGAGGACTTCACACTGATGTGGTTCGCCTGAAGCCATTCAAGGAAACAGAACAAAAAAACAGCCTCCTCAAAAGAAAAGACCCAAGCGCATAGACACGCTTGGGTACAGGTTTAAGGAGCGATAGTGGGCTTTTCGAGAGCAATGGCGAACCACCAGCTTTCAGATTTGCTTTTGCCAGATGGGTCGTTTGGTTGGCGATAGTTGAAACAGTACAACACTCGACCAGTAACAGTCTCGTTGCTGATAGTCCAGATTACTCTTGGCGCAGGACCGTCATTAAAGAGGTACAGCGGCACAATGTACCGCATGCTTCCATACTGTCTGTGGTCGATGTTGGCGTACAGTACATCACGGTACACCTCAGGGAGATATACAACAGACTTGAGGCTGCCGCTTAGACCAATCTGAATAAATCTTCCGTTGACCATAACCAGTCCGGTCTGGATTACCTGGCCCGGCTTCATGTAGAAGTAGAGGCCCTGATTCAGTGCGACGCCGAATTGAACGCCACATTGGTTCAGGACAAGAACTGTGTCATCCTGAACTTCGACCACATTGCCGGTAACTACGTAGACCGAGTGCTCGCGAAACGTGACGACGTCGTCCACTTGAATACCATCAAGGCTTTTGATTACCTCAGCCTTGCCGCCAGCAGAAGCGGATTCCGCACAGCACAGCGCCAACAAACAGCAGATGTAGAAGTATTTCACAGAACACCCCCAAATATATAGGGTTTGTAGTTTGGTGTGTTTTCACACCCGGATTGTAATGAACGTTATTTTATATCATAATACTATATTTTTGTCAATAATTTATCCCCTTGCTATTGTTGACAAAAACCATAAAAACATCTAATCTATAGTGGTCTATTTATTGAGTATTTACTACGTATGAGCGAAGAAAAACAGGAAAAAGCCGCTTCAGAAGAAAAGAGAGAAGAGGCAACACAAGAAGAAAAATCACCAACAGAGCAGTCAGAAGCTGCAGAAGCAGTTGTTAAGAAAAAGCCTGAAGAAAAAACAGTTATTGAAGAAGTGACCGAAGAAGCTGAAAAATCGATAACTAAGAAAACGAAAGCCGGACTGACTGAACTGTCTCCAGAGGAAATTAAGCCTGGTATGATTGTTCGCGTACACCAAAAAATCGTTGACACCAACTCAAAAGGCGAGGAAAAAGAACGTATCCAGGTTTTCCAGGGAATGGTGCTCGCGCACAAACATGGCGACGAAGCAGGAGCGACTATTACTGTCAGAAAAGTCTCGGGGAACGTCGGTGTAGAAAAGATTTTTCCACTAGCTATGCCAACGCTTGAAAAGATTGAGCTGGTCAGAACTTACCGCGTCAGACAGTCACGCCCCTACTTCCTGAGGACCCACAAAAAACGCCTGAGCGAGGTAAAGGAATAACATTTCAAACCAGCCCGCCAACGGGCTGGTTTTGATTACTGTTTCATTGATTTTTTAGAACTGTTTTGATAGTATTGTGTTGCTGTAGTTTTGCAAGCCTACGAAAATTACAGTAGGCTACAAAACCTGCGATACTGTTTTAAGCAAAATGCAATTTTTCACTTGGGCCGATCCGCCTTGGCGGGAGGCTAAGTGAAAAATTGAAAGGAAGAGGCGGGCAGAGGGTGTAGTAGCCGAGCTTACTCGGATACGAAACCCGCAACCCGACTCTGACGTGCCGCGGTGGCGGAACTGGTATACGCACTAGGTTGAGGGCCTAGGCACATACTGTGCGTGTGGGTTCGAGTCCCACCCGCGGCACCATGTATATCAAACAGCCTAAAGCTGAAAACTGCGGTTTTTTGCTTGGGCTCCACGCAGTGGAGTTAAGCAAAAATCCGAGAGGAGTGAGCTTGTGAAAGGTGTAGTGGATCAGCTTTGCTGATATACGAAGCCTGCAGCAAGCTTACGACGAGGGTGCTTAGCTCAGCTGGTTAGAGCGACTCGTTTACACCGAGTAGGTCGGGGGTTCGACTCCCTCAGCACCCACCAAAATTAAAATAAATGTATGAAATTTCTCATTGGTATTCTATTGATTGCGATTGGTTTTCTGATCATATGGAAAACAGCCGCAATCGTTGGGTTTGCAGGAAAAATATGGTGGGCGGAACAACACCTCGGAACTGAAGGAGGCACCTATCTTGCATACAAATTGATTGGCATTGCGTTTATCTTTTTGGGGCTTCTTGCTATGACCGGACAAGATGAAGATTTTCTTCAAAACACCGTCGGCCGCCTCTTCGCACCATCAATTTGAATTTAAATTGCACGCTTTCTTTCACAATGTATTACTTGGGCTGAGCGTAGCGAAGTTAAGTAATACATTGAGAGGAGTACGTTTGCGAAAGGCGCAGTGGACCAGCTTTGGCTGGTACACGAAGCCTGCAGAAAACGTACGACGAGGGCCTGTAGCTCAGCTGGTAGAGCAGCGCCTTTGCAAGGCGAAGGTCAGGAGTTCGAATCTCCTCAGGTCCACCACAAAAACATCTCAAACCTATTGAGGTGTTTTTGTTTGTTTTAAATTTTTATCGTGCAGAAAAACATAAATTAAAATAATTAAAAAACAGTAAAGCAAAAAAAATATGTGTCATAGTTTGCTTAGCATTAGAAAAAATATTACATGTGTTAAAAAGTTTTCCACAATCACTTTGCAAAAAACTAACGACGTGCGTCAAATAAGTGTTATAATAAACGCAACAAAATATTTTTGATGCGGTTGTGTCTGTAAAATAAATTACAGCAACGTCGAATCGCATCATGGAAATAAAATAAAAATTAACAAAACGATTATGCCAGTACGTAAGCGAAAAGCTACGACCAAGCGTAAGGCCGCTCCAAAGCGCAAGACTGCAAAGAAGTCGACCGCTAAGAAGCGA
>Ga0210057_1000881_pt1 | contig 48040 bp, 41 predicted proteins | sample CryGeyCG2114_010_2_FD_183968 | JGI IMG/M metagenome (GOLD analysis project Ga0210057, IMG submission 183968) | Groundwater microbial communities from aquifer - Crystal Geyser CG10_big_fil_rev_8/21/14_0.10 (SPAdes) (version 2) | ecosystem: Environmental > Aquatic > Deep subsurface > Groundwater ...
TTGCATGACCAGCACCGTCAGATGTTAGTGAGGATGGTATTGGAGATAAAATTAGCCAGCTTAAAAATATTTTTGAATATATATCTTTATCCTTCGCTGCACTAAATACTCCTATGAGTAGAAATGGCAGGAAAGTATAGTAAAGCTGACCGAATCCAACCGGGCTGTGACGGGGATTTGTGTCTCCTGAAATAAATAGAAACTGAGGAGAAAAAGAAGTTAGGTAGTTTGCCAAAAAAACCTTACTGTAAGAAACAAGTTTGTTGTGATATATTCTTCCCCCGCCACCATCCTGGCTTCTCTTAAATATTATCTGGTCGACAATCTGGGGATCTGAGGTAATATTTATTCCAGAAAATCGCGACGAAGCTTTACCACTTATCATTGAAATAATCAATGGCATACAGACAACTGCAAGGACGATCAATGAAGAGTAAGCTGCTCTCTTTTCAATTTTAACAAGTTGTTTTTTGGTAAATATAACCAATGTCGGCAAGAAAAAAAGAAGAAATATAACAGAGGTGCTATACGCGTAAAAAGACAAACCAAATAAAATCATTGAAATCGGCAGCCAGCGATAATCCTTTAAGCCTTTAATATAGAAAATTGTCGCCGACAAAAGCAATGAAATCATTAAGGTAACATCAAAGGCGGCTCTAGAGTAATGAATATGCCAAGGGCTAATTGCCATTATCAAAGCAGCAATAATGGCTAAAAAGCTATTGCCAGTTTTTCTAAGAAGCAGCCAGAACAAGAAAGTATTAAGGATGCCAAAAAGTGCCGGAAGAAATCTAACTGTCCATTCGGATAAACCAAAAAGGCCAACCACAGGAGCAGTAAGGTATACCAACAAAGGCATTCTGAATTCATAAAACGACTGAAAATATAAAGGAAAGCTGTTTCCAAAATAATCTTTGCCTGTTTTCCAAAGAGAGTAGGCCTGATAGCCGATGTCCAGCTCATCTCCAAAAAGACCAACAGGAACCTTGTCGAGTCGATAAAATCTAAGTCCGAAGGCAAAAAGCAATATAAATATAATGGCAAAAGTGTATTTAAATCTGAATTTTTTCATTTTAGTCTACTTTATAAATCTCCGTCTCGTCGTTTTCAAAAACCTTGTCTAAAACATCACTCATACCTAGAGGTGTTTCTATCTCATCTTTCCTTAAATAAATATAACCTATTTTGTTTACTTCTAAAAATCTGCGATCACTTTCACTATTAAGCTGTTTAAAAAACTGCCTGGCATTTTCCAGATCGGTCTTATAATCGTAACCGGTAATCTCCAGCTGTTCTTCTCCGGTTAGAAATCCGTAGCGTTCAGAAAATACATATTGATATGGAGTACTATACCAGGCAGAAATTGGCAGAGGAAGTTTGTTGTATCTATATTTGGCATTGCCATTAAAAGGCATCGTAAGGACGATCTGGTCTTCCTGAGTGTTATCTTTCAACCAAGAAAGAGCTTCTAATTCAGAATTAGAAACAACTGCTAGCGGGTGGTGGCCTGGACCATAAAAATCAAAAAAACTACCGATTGTGCCGGGAATAGCTAGAACAATGATAGCTAAAAAGAAGGCGATTTTTTGATATCTGTTTTTTAGCAATTTGCTAATCCTAACTGCAAAGAGAGCGGCAAAAAAGCCTAGAAAATGAAAATATATCTGCATAAATTGAATTAGATTGTAAGTGATCCCCTTCTGGACAAAAAAGATTGGTACAAGTAGTGCTCCAAACAAACCGCTTACTAAAAAAACATCAACATAATCAGCTTTTTTTGTATAAATACTTTTTAAAACAGCAAGAAAACCAACTACTCTGGCTCCGGTGTTGCCAATAATAAATACCGCCAATGCTGTTCCCTCAAGCTGTATTACGCGAAGCCAGCTTTTTAAGGTGTTTATACTAAGATAGTGTTGTCTTCTAAGCTCCCAATCAACATTATCTAGTTTGGCTACCATCATTGTTCGAGAAAACCAAAGTGGCTCAAAATGTAAAAATGATTCGGCTGTTGGGCTGATAAATTTAAGCATGCCAAAATTGGATACTGCCAAAACTAAACCAAACAAAGGAAGATCTAGTCTTTTTTCTTTTATAAAGTAAAATAGTCCAGATCCGGCTAGTCCAGCAATTAAAACCGCTCCCGCAGAAACTTTAAAAACAGATAGGAAAAATGTCATGAAAAACCCAAGAATCAACCATGTCCAATCTCTTGATTTAAAAAATAGGCGAAGAACAATCAAAAAATTTGTAATCAAAATTATTCCTAAAGTGTGAGGGGGATTTCCTAAAATAGTGTTATTTTGAGAGGCCCAAAATGCTGTCTCGCCACCAAAAATAAACGCTCCCTTGGTCGCCAGGTATATATAGCCAAAACTGCTGCAAAAGTATGCAAAAAACATACTCCAATAGCCCACAGATTTGTTCCATCGATGAGCGGCAAATGCAAAAACACCAAGGCCAATCAAAAATGAAAAAAGAATTGGGTAGTATCTAAAATATAGATTCAGTGAGCCAAAAAAAGGAAACAGTCGATAAAACTCTCCCATTAAAATATCACTGGCATAATGATAGTTAATGATAGAGTGGCCAGGATAAAGCGGATTTGATGGAGGAAAGTGTTTGCTTATTTCTTCCATTAAGGCAACATGCCAAAGTCCATCATGGCCCTGGGAACTCCAAAACAAAACCCCTTGTTGGTATTTAAACCCACTAGGAAAATTAATAATTACTTGAACGATAATTCCCAAAATCAGAATCAGCAGTAATTTCTTGTTGCTGAAAATGGTTTTCAAGTTCAGCCAAAACTCATGAGCATATCTTGGCAAAGCATACAAAAAAAGAAAAATATACAAAGGAAGACTCAGAAAACGAAGGTTTACCATTCCTAGTAAAACTGCCACAACAACGAAAAGAATAAAGCCTAATATAAATGAAATAGAGACAACCTCTTCAGTTTTTAATTTACCTGCCTTCTTTGCTAGCAAAATCCTTCCAGGAAAGTAAAATACCAAAAAGCAAAAGACGATAAAGACTGGTAAACCAGCAATTAAGGCCATGAGTTGAGAAATCATTAAAATTGCACTAAATACCTATTAAACACTTTTTCGTAATTTAACCACTAGGTCTATTGCGGCGGCCGCAAATCCTGCCCTGGCAATATTTTTTAACATAAAACCATCTATGAACGGTAACTTCACTTCAGAATAATTTAAAAGGTTAGGAAATATTGGCGAGAAAAGACCGATGTGGAGCGATGATTCAAAAAATAACCAGTGAACTAAAAACACTAAAAACAAAACCAAAACATGAAATAAATACTTTTTCTTATACTTAATTAATGTCCAAAGCAAAAACGGACTAGTCCACAAAAACCACTGAGGGTGATAATGGGTAACGGAAAAAAACAACAGAAATACAAAAAAGCTAAGTTTAATAAGTTGAGACTTGTCGACCTTCTTGCCAATAGCATAAAAAACAATAAGAAAGTAGCCAAGAGCAAACACTGGTATTCCTTCAACCGAAGTAACCGGTAGCTTCATATAAAACATTTTTTCTGTTTGATTAGTTAGTAGAGCAAAGGCTCTGTAGGCCGGAGAAAGAAGCAGATACGGTAAAGTTATTGCCAGATAAGCACACAGTCCAGCAAAAAGAAGGTAGATTTTTTCAACTGATTTTTTACCAAGCACAATCGCGAATATCGGAATTAATAGGATTGGCATCATTTTAACCGCCCCACCAAGACCTAAACAAACCATCGCTGGGTACTTTCTATTCTTCTGAGCAAAAAACAAAGCCAAAAGGACAGAAAGAGTCATGAGGATATCAACCTGGCCCATGGATATAGTGGCAAACAAAGTTATTGGGTTAAAAAGCCATGCAATTAAAGCTACCAACCTGCCTTTTTCTAATTCAAACAACCTACTGAAAACTAGGCCGGTAACTATATCTACAGCAATAAATGGAAGTTTTAAAATTAACAACAGATAAAACAAACTACCGGTACCAACAAGTTGATTAGTGTGTAATAAAAAATCGTTTAAAAAACTGTTTCCAAAAAGAAGTTTATATATAAAAATTGGAATTCCAGTAAAGATATAGGCCAATGGTGGATAATTTAGATTGTTGCGGGGATATATGTTTAAAAATGGAGAGCCGTCAGCAAGATCGGCGTGGAAATCATAAAAATTTATAATATTACTTTTCACACCAACAAGAAACCCACCATAAACAATTGTTCTAAAGTCAGGATGATAGGTTATTGATGCCAAAACTAACCTAACCAAAATGGCCACAATAAGGACCAATGCTTTTTTATTACTTAGAATTTTTTTTAACATGTTTAGTTCTGAAAAATTTGCTAGTCCCAACTCTTAAGACTAGTGTAAGTAGTAAATAGCTCAATCTCCCATGATAAATTCTACTGCTTTGCACCAACCAGCTGTTTGTTTTATTTGGTCTGGCTTTTCCACTTTCCCCGTGAAGGTGAGTGATTTTTACCAAAGGAAGGTAGATAACTTTTACCCCTGCCTTTTTTGCTCGTCGGCAGTACTCAATATCCTCAAAATACATAAAGAATCTTTCGTCCAGAAAACCAATCTTGTCGATAACCTTTCTGGGAACCAAAAGGGCGGCACCAACTGCTGCATCAACCACTTTTGGAGTAATTCCTTCCGGAATGTACTTTGAAAATCGATTCTCTTTTCCAAACCAATACTCGGCGACCGCACCTTTTATCGTTGGAAACCTAAAACATGAGGCCTGAGTCGTACCATCAGCATTAAGTAGTGTCGGAGCTAGTATTGAGTCATCGTTATGCTTTTTGGAAAAAGAAATTAGCTGGCCAAGTGTATTTTTACCAACAGCCGTGTCCGAATTTAAAAGCAGTATTCTTTTTGCTTTGGAAATTCGGATTCCTTGATTTGTCGCTTTTCCAAATCCAGCATTATAATCATTTTTGATTAACTGGATGTTGTCTTTTTCCTTCACAAGATTATCCAGGTATCCAATCGTCTCATCCTGTGAGGCGTTGTCAACAACAACTAACTCAAAGCATGCTTTCTTCTCCGTTTTATACAAAGACTCTATGCAGTTTTGTAAAACTTCCTTTGTGTTGTAGCTAACAATAACAATAGAAATTTTAACCTTGCTCATTTGAAAAATGACACCACCTCTCTTGCAGAAATAATTTTTTCCGTTTTTGGTTTGCCAAATTGACGGTACTGCTTAAGAGCAGCAATGACCACCTTGATGTAGTTGGGACCCATAAAAATTCTTAAGCCTATTCCAAAAATATTAGAGAACCGCCACAGTGGATTTGAAATATTTTTCCAGATAAACAGAAGCTGATTTCTTTCTTTAATTAGATTAACGTAAAGAGGATTTAGCTTTGATGTGCTTGCTTCATGTTTATGTTCAACTAAAGCCTTGGGTTCCCAAATAATTTTGTAGCCGTTTGTCCAAGCCCTAAAGCCAATATCAAAATCTTCCCAATAAAAGGGATGATAAATCGGATCAAATCCTCCTAGCTTTTTCCAAATTGATTTGCGGAAAACTGCACTTCCTCCTGAGCCCCAAGCAGTGATGTGAGGTTTTTTGTTCTGGCCGCCGTCACCAATATGAATGAATCCCCCCCGCCACCATATTTTTGCCCACCCGTATTTCGACTCATTAAAGCTGACCGCAAATACCTTTTCGTCTTTAAAGTGGTCTAAAACAGGCTCTAAAAAGCCTCTTTGGGGGATCACATCGGTGTTTAGAAGCATCAGCAGATCACCTTTCACTAGTTTAGCTGCTTTATTGCACGTTTTTAAAAACCCAAGGTTACGACCATTGACGACAAGTTTAAACCCAAGCTTTGGTTGAAGTTTTTTAAGTAAATTCACAGAGCTATCAGTTGAACCATCATCAACAACTATCACCTCTGTGTCTTTGGGCAATACGGCAATCACCTCAGGAAGATTTTTCTTAACTAATTTTTCCCCATTCCAGTTTGGTATTACTACGCTAATTTTCATTTAATAATTTCTAAAAACTGTTTGTTAAATTTCGACTTAGAAAATTCCTTGCTGGTCTTTATTGCCATCAATGATAATTTTTTAGTTTCAGATTGATTGGCAATTAGCCGACCAGTGATTTCTATTAGTTCCTCCACAGTCCCCCACCGATAACCAATACCACGTCGCACAATCTCTTTTAGTCCTCCTTTATCAATTACGACCGGTACACAACCAGCTGCCATTGCCTCAACCGGAGTTATGCCAAAGTGCTCAACCTTCCACGGTTCTTTATCTTCGTCTATGCCATACCCTGCCGCATGCCAAAATATTTTTGCTTTTGAATAATAATCTTTTAAAACACTAAAAGGTCCATCAACTACAAATTCAACAGGATATCCTCTAGAGGCTTTTCTTAAAGAAATTAGATTTTTGTTTTTACTCGGATCACCCAGCGAGCCGCCAATCAAAACAAGTCTCCAGCCGGACAGACCTTTGTCTACCATCTTTTTAAAGGCTTTTAGCAAAACATCCTGTCTTTTGGTCTGCATTTGAGCTGTTTGTTCGAATCTTCCTACTGCAATAATGATGTTTTCTTTTTCTCCAGGGGCAAACTGGTCTACATCAATTGGAGGATATAAAACCAAAGAGTTATATCCATAATCCTTGTCAATATATGTTTTAGTAAATTTAGAATTACAGATAACATCGGAGATTAAGAGTTTCTTAAACTTATCTTTAAGCCTTTTAGGATTAAATCCGACTAAAGGGGCTTGAAGGTGAAGCAGGTTTATCTTTCCGGTCATTGTCGGCACACTCCCGTCAGACAACCAAAATACTAAATCATATTTTCTCATTAAAAAAAGCTTCTCGAAAAATGAAAACTCTTCCATTTTTTTACCAACAATTCCCAATTTATCAGTTTTTAATCCAAATCTTTCTTTTGCTTTTTCAATATCGCTACTTTGATCCCACCACAAATCAGCCTGCCAATTATTTTTTAGCAAGCACTCGGCTACAGTAAGACAGTACCTCTCCCCTCCTCCTAAAGTATCAAAATATGGGTCAAAAATTAATGCTTTCACTTCTTGCTGTCCTTTTGCTGCATCTCCCAAAGCCGGGCGTAAATAATAAAAGTGTTAAAAACTTCAAAAACCGAATTTATCCAGCCAACTGTACCGTCTCTCCAGGCTTGTTGTTTTACCAGTCTTTCCCATGCCTTAGTAGCCATCATTCGCAAGAAGCGCCACCAAACTACCGGTGGATGATTAGCATTAAACAAAAGGTTCGCTTCAATTCCCGACCACTTAATAGTTTTTTCTACCATTGAGGTAATGTCCTTATGAGTAAAATGCTCAATTGGGGTTTTAAGGTAACCGATTTCTCCTTTACATATCGGCTCCTCATGAAGCTTTTTAGTCCACTTCTTTAAGGTAGGTTTATAAAACAACCTGATCACGTAGTCAGGCCACGACCCTCCCCAGCGGACTCTTCTTCCTAAATAGTAATTTTCCCTGGCAACGGCATAGTGGGTAGTTCTAGGCTTTTTTTTAGTCTTAATTATTTTTCTTATTTCCTTTTCACACCCCCTTGTAAATCTTTCGTCACTGTCCAGATAAAATATCCAGTTGAATTTAGTCTTTTTTATCAGTTCTGTTCGCCAATCGGCAAATGTCAACCCTTGTGTTACCATCTCATATACCTCGGCTCCCATTTTCTTAGCCACATCTTTTGTTTTATCGGTCGAGCCGGTATCTAAAACAACCACCTCGTCAGCCCAGTCGCATGATCTGATCGCACTTTTAATCATCGATTCTTCGTTTTTTGCGATTATAGCAACAGACAACTTCATTTTATTCATCTTTGGTTTTTGTCTTTTACCAATTATACACTCAACTTTTTTTCCAGCTTCCGATCTCAAAATTACCTAAAAAGTAATCTTTAACAGCGATTTTCTGCCACTTTCTACCGGATAAAAACAACCGCAAGGCTTCCCGTATTAGAGCAAATTTTGTTCTTGGCTTGGCCCATCTTAAGCCAAAAATAAGTCGGTTGCGGATAATAAAATAGTCTTGTAGTTCACCACCAACCCGGGAAGAGCCAGAATTTAAATGCCAGATTTTTGCCTCAGGAACGTAATATATCAGCTTTCCCGACTCAATAACCTTTTGACAAAAGTCATTATCTTCGTAGTACATAAAGTACCTTTCGTCAAAAAAGTTTACTTTCTCCCAAGTATCAGAACTAGCTAAAAGACAGCAGCCGCTGGCAAAATCGACTTTAGCCGAGGTTTTAAATTGGCCTTTATCAATCTTGTTAACGCCTCGGTTTATACCATATACATTATCCCAATCAACCGTCCCACCCGCTGCCCAGATAACTTTACCTCTTTCTGCCTTTTTATACCTGCTTTTGTGATATTCATAGCCAGGGGCGAAGTATATCTTTGGAGTAACTACCCCAGCTTTCTCATTTTTACCCAAAAAGTCAACTAGGGGCTGCCAAAAATTATCTTCTACCTCAGTATCGCTGTTGAGAATTAAAACGTACTCAGCCCCGTTTTTGATTGCTTTTTTGATACCAATGTTGTTGCCTTTGGCAAATCCGAAGTTCTCACTATTGAGAAGCACTTTCAAACAACTGTTAGATTTTCCCAGCTTCTTAATCATCTCAACAGTGCCATCTTTGGAGCCATTATCAACCACCCAAACCTCAAGATTTTTTTCTTTTGATTTATCAATAACCTTAAATAAAGAATTTAAGCAGTTGGACAAAAGATCTTTTGTATTGTAAGAAAGAATTACAATTGCTAATTTTTTGGTTAGCATGAAGTTAAAACAGTTTTAGAATTAATCCTCTAACGCGATAAAACCAACCCAAAAGTAGCTTTTGATAACCTTGTGTCCGATCAAGCCACCATCTTGACTGCCAATAGTCGGTTTCGTAAACCAACTTTGAAAATGTTGATTTTAGTTTCTTTGGTTCCAGTGCTCTTTTTTCATATTTCCTTTTTTCCCAAACTTTAAGATAAATCAAAGCAGTAGCATATGACTGCAAAACTGCCAAAGCCAGCCCGTGAAAGCCATCTTTATAACCTTCTCCGACAAAAAATCGGCTAAAAAACTCGCCAGCTGGTTTTAAAATCAAATCCGACGAACTAAGCTTATATTTTTTCTCTTTAATAAGCTCCTCTGCTTGGACCTCGGAGTATCTCATCGCTCTAGATAAAAACTGGTCTAAACTGTCGTAATGATAATGGACAATCGCCGAGTCCTTGTCGTCTGGAAGAGTATATATGTTACCCTTTAATTCGGGCTGTCTGTGAATTTGTTTTGGCCAGTTCACCCTACCCTTTTTAAAAAAACGAGGAATATAGTCAGGCCACCATCGAGTATTCTCCATCCATTTGCCAAAAATGATGTTTTTTCTGGGAACCAAAACATAATCCACCTCGCTTTCTTTTTTATCAGCGATAAACTTTAGGTTTTTGGCCAACCCCCTGGTTATTTTTTCATCAGGATCAAGAATAAGGATCCACTTTCCGGTAGCTTTGCTGATAGCAAAGTTTCTTGCCGGCTCAACATAATCCATTTTCTCGTGAGAAAAGACTTCCGCTCCAAAAGTTTTTGCGATTTTAACTGAATCATCGGTGCTTTGCATATCAACAACAACAATTTCGTCAGCAAGCTTCTCTACCGACTTAAGGCACCTTGCCAATCCCCCAGCCTCGTTATAAGTGTTAACAACTACAGATATCAACGGCTTTGTTTTCATTTTTTAACCTTTACTATTTTAGCTTGTTGATTGACAAAAATCACCTCTAAACCAAGTTGATCGTCAGCTAAACTATATGATTGATCACCGACAAGGTAAATATAGTCAATATTATTGTTAAGTAAAAATCCTCTGGCTGTAATCGGATCATTATTTTCGAAAAATTCGATGGCCTGATTTTTTCTTTTTTGCCAATCATATTCGGTTATCTCGTTATTCATCTCATCCTCCAGATATACCTCGTTTCCAGAGTAAGCAGAAACGTAGGCAGTGGTTTCGTAAAACCTCAGCGGTAAGGGTGTTTTTAACCCGTCTTTATCATATTTATTGTAAGGATAAACAAGCACAACACCATCCGGTTGATTTTTTAAAAACTTAAGCGCCTCAAGCTCAAACTTAGGTATATATGTGGCCGGCGTCTTGCCAAAATAGCCTTTAGCAGTTGAATAGGTGGTTGGCAGTGTGAAAATCATAATAAGGACTACTACTGGCAAAAACTGCCCAGTTTTCAACCCACTGGATAATCGGGCAGCAAATTCGGCTGTATAGAAGTTGGCAAAAAACAGAAAGTAATAAAAAAACTGAATTGTATTCCAGGCAGTTCCTTTTTGAGTGAAAAAAAGTGGAATTAAAAAACCAACCAACATTGATGAGAGCAAAAACCAATCGAAGTCACCAATTTCATTTCTAATTATTTTTTTAGCCACTTCAAAAAACCCCAATACTCTTGTGCCCATATTCCCTAAAACAAAAACAAACAGTGAAAATGCTTCAATTAAAACAAGTTTGGGCCCTAATCCTGCCAGACCAAGGTTATACCTTGCCGAAGCAAGTCTGGGGATATATAGCCTTCCTGACGACTCAATCATTGAGTTTACAAACCAAAGGGGATTAAATTCAAACAATCCAGCCGATTGGCGATTTTTTAAAAGAAAGGTAACTAAAGATAATAAAACTGCGCCCAACCAAACAAAAATCATTTTTTTGTCTTTATTCTTAATAAGCTTATAGACAGATAAAAAAAACAACCCTGTCAAAACAACCAGTCCGCCGTAAGCCTTAATATTTACCACAAAGCCAAAAAGTAGTCCTGCCAATACTAAATTTAAGATGGTTTTTTTTCTAGAAACTAAACAAAGACTGCCGGCAAGAATCACTACTAAAGAGAGGGCAAAAGGAGGATTTATCAGGGTTGATATTGACTGCATAGACCAGAACATTGACTCGCCACCAATTTCTGCCGACCTTAGCAGTGTTACTATCCAACCTAAAGAGCCGGCAAAATAATTAAAAAAGACTAGCCAAAAACCAACCCAATAATCTTTCTTCCAAAAAAACCCAACCAGAAACGAAAGCAGTCCAATCAAAAATGCGGTAACCACCGGCATTAACTGAAAGTAAACCAACGAATTTGATAAAGCCAATATTTTGGCTATCCAAACCACTAAAAGATCATAGAAGAAATGGTAATTAACCAGCGACTCTCCGGAATATACTGGATTTTGTGGAGGGATAGATTTAGCAACCTGATTTTGCAAGGCCAGATGCCATACTCCATCGTGACCATTCGGTCCCCAGAAACCAACTCCGTACTCTTTCGATAGTCCACTTCTGACCATGGTCATTGAAAGGATAAATGTTCCCAAGCCAATTAAAAAACCGAGCAAGAGTAGTTTGGGCAAACCTATTTTCTTATGCTTCTTTTCCATACTAAAAGCTCTTTAAAAAACCAATCGACGTCTTCTCTGGCAAACATGTAAACTACTGCCGAATAAGAAAGTCCTCCCACTGCCGCCAAACCAATTATTTCTAAAACTGAGGCTGCTAAAGCCAGGTCGGCAACAAACAGAACTGTCATCATTATGAGTGTTGCCATTACCGGCACCAAAAGTATTTTCTTAAAAGAAATGCCAAACTCCTTTTTGGCCATTATCCAGGCAATAAATGAGGTCGAGGAAACTAAAAACAGGCCTAGTGCCGCCCCGTTAACGCCGATCAGCTTTGCTAAAAACGGAGTCAGACCCCAGGTAAGGCCGGTCCATAAAACCATCAGTTTAAGAGTGATTTTAACCTTTCCTACCGAATTAAAAGCATTGACCAGTGGGGTGGTTACCACTCCCCAGAAAAAGCTACCCAGATAAAGCCAAAACGGAATTAGAGCAACCGTCCATTTGGAGTACTTGGGAAAAACGGCAACAACCTTGGGCATTAAAAACCCCATTCCAGCCAACACGGGGAAAATCAGCAAACAAATCAGAAAAACACTTCGTTCTAAGGCCCTTTTTAGATGTTCTTTTTGGTCTTGCAGTTTTGAGTAAGCAGGAAAGGTTACTCGAATTACCTGGTCCATTAAAAATCTGAGTGGCATCTGGGCCCAACGCTGGGCCCAACCGAGAATACCAACCCCTTGGCTGCCCAAGATTCCCCATAAGAATAAGTTCATTAGTCTATCTTTAAGCATTGCCAGAAGGGAATTAACCTGAAAAGGAACACCGAAGTTAAAAAGATTCTTAATGTCCTTAAAGTGGAAATTGATGCCGATTTTCCAGGGACAAAAAATATATATTAGTATTACTCCGACAATGGAGCGGAAAAATATCGCCCAAGCCCAACTGTTAACACTAAATCCCTTCCAGGCTAAAAATACCGCCAACCCGGAAAATATTGTCTGCTCAACAAGATCAACAATGGCAATCTTGCCAAAAAGCAGCTTCCTTTCCAAGAGTACTGAAGGAATTGTTTTTAAAGAAGATGTAAAAAAACCAAAAAGCAGCATCCAGTAAAGAAAGTGTCCATTTTCAAAATCAAACTTTTTTTCCAGAACCGGGGTAAGCAGGAAGGCAATTAACACACTACAAACTACCAATACCTGCTGAGCAGTAAAAGTGGCCCTAAGTTCGTTAATCTTGGGTTTAGTTTTTTTTTGAATTACCGCTGCTGCCAGCCCGACGTCGGAAAAATAACCCAAAAAGCCAACCACCTCAGAAACTGCCCAAAAAACACCCAGCTCCCAGGTTTCCAGATAAACAGAAAGAAACAGAAATCCTAAAAAAGAAATCGGCTGCATAAGCAGATTTCTAATCATCAAAATACCCACGCCGGAAAAGGCTTTTCTTTTTACCTGCTTAGGATCTAGAACCATTTTTTCTTAAAAAAACAAAAACTAACCCTAGCCAAGAAACCAAGGAAGCCAAATTTGCCCATGACCTTACCGGGGTATTTGTTAATCGAAAATACAGCTCGTGCTCGCCAGAAGGGACATCAACGACTATTCTTCCTAAATCATCTTCAAATCGCAGGGAAACTTCTTTTTCGTCAATCCATCCTTTCCAGTTCGGAAAAAAGTATTGAGGAATAATAATTTCTCTTTGTTGATCAAAATTTGTATAAAACCTAAGCCAGTCGCTGCCCTTTTGTAAGCCAGTCATTTCAATCGTGTCTTTAGTACTTAGATCAATAGCATAGTTTTCGGCTGGTGAGGTGGGGGGCATGGGGGCTGACTTGGGTAGATAATCAAAAATCGCATCGGTGTATAACCGCTGCATTCCTTTTTCAGAAAATATTTTTTCCTGATCGTTAATTAACAGCTGTTTTTCTGGTTTAAAATATGAAAAATTAACGCTAATTACCGCTAGAACAATCAAACCAGCAATAATTTTCCTTTTTAGGCCTTTAGAAAAAGAGACAATCCCGCCAGCAGTAAACGACAATGAAAATACCACCAGGGCTAAAAACCTCCAAGGAAACTGTAAATATTGAAGAGGAGCAATAATTTTCCAAATTAATCCTGATCTTGAGTGGGCCAAGAAACTTGCCAGGATAAAAATAAACCCAAAAAGTAAAACCAGCCAAATATGTTTGTCTTTGTTTTTAAACCATTTTTTTGCAAACAGGAGAATAATTAAAACAGCCAGGCCCCAATGTAAAAACCCGACTTGGAAGGGCATCTCGTCCTCTGGCCCCCATACTGATGCCCCATAACCCCAGTAGCGAGATAAAAACAACTGAGGAAGAGAAACGAAATGAGCCAGGTAGTTGAAATAACCCATAAACATCGTCTCCACATGGACAAGACCCTTTTCCAGAAAAGCAGGAAAAACAAAGAATGCCGCCAGCCCAAGTCCCCAAAAAACGGCCATAGCAAGATTCTTTAGTTTGACCAAATCGTCTTTGGTTAGCCTTAAAGAGAATTTCTTTTTTTGCCAAACAATTAAAAAACCTGCCCAGGTGGCCATTAGAAGGGCAAAAAGCATCGACATTATGTTGTGAGATAAAAGCAGGCCGGCAAAGGATAACGCCAGTAGAATAGTATGCCTTTTCCCTTCGGTAATTACTTTATATATGGCCCAAAATATTATTGGGAAAAAGGCCATCGCCCAGTACTCATTCATTGCTCCTCTGACATACAAATTAACCGCGTGATAGGGAGCCCAAATATAGAACGTGGCCGATACCAAACCACCAAGTTTTCCCCAAAATTGACTAGCAAGAAGGTACATAAAAATAGCGGAAACAACCATTCCTAAGATAAAAATAATTTTTACAGAACTAATGTAGCTAAATCCAATCAAATGAACTATCTCACCAAGGTAAAAAGGCAGGGGTGGATAAAAGTTGAATAAAGGGTAACCGTAACCGTAACCCATATCAGGCACCCAACGACAGGGAAACTGGCCGTCCTTTATACATTTGTCCATTTGGTATATTCTTGCCACCTGAAGGTCATCATGCATTGGGAAAAATCCTGGTGAAAAAAGCTGACGACAGGCAAGAAGGCTAAAAACTAAAACTAGCATTAAGGCAATCTTATTCCGCATTTTTATATGATCTACTTTTTTAGCTCAAATAGCAATAATTTATCTCCACCTGGCTTTTGATATTCAGAAACAAAATCCAGACCGTTTTGGTTAGAAATTAAAAACCGGCTCTGATTAACTAAAAGAAAACTCCTGTTGCCCGCGGCAACATTTTCTAAAAGAGAGGTAGGGATGGTGGAAACTGGGTAACCAACGCCGATTACCGACACGGCCGGCTCTTTATCTAAATAGATTTGCAACCCATCAGGAAGGGTTCCGAAATAGCCTTCTGTACCAACCAAGATAGGAATATCCTTAGGAAGCAGGCGAATAAGATTTGCCGCCTCTTTTATCCCCCACCCCGAGGACCAGTCTTCTAAGTAGCCATTTTTCTCGTCTTTTGGTAGAGGAGTGTTTTCTGGCGACAACAAAAGAACAGAATCAAACCTAAGTATGGGCAACAATAAACCTACTAATAAAATAATAGCCGCGCCCTTACTTAAACCAGAAATTTTATTTTGTATATAATCAATCGCAAAAAGAGAAAAAACTATAAATAGCGGTACTCCATATAAAATATATCTAGCGGTAAAAGTTTTTCCAATCGCCGACTGGCCTAATAAAGGTGCCAGCCACCAAAAGATCAAAATTAAATTCTTGCGATCTTTACCAACTGCTCTTTGCATGCCAATCAGTCCAAGCACTACTACGGGCAAGGTGAGATAACCCCAATAGTACCGATAAACATCTTTTAAATGAGGGATTAAAGGATCAAGGGGGTGTTTGATAATCTCGGCGATAGGCCAAACATAATCCTTATTCCTCAAGCCAATCATATGGAAATTGGGCCCCAGTCTTAAAACGCTGTAAATAACTAATGAGAAAGCTAGGGAAACAGAAACTAAACCAAGCAAAGAAAGCACGTCTTTTTTTCTCTTTCTGTCGAAGCCATAGAAGAAAATAACAGCCGGAGAAAGAAATAAAAAATACAGCCCTGGGCTTTTAGTAATCATTGCCAGACCAACAACAATTCCTAGAATCATTGCCAAGTCAAGCCGCTTTTCCCTAGCCAGCAAGAATGATAAAACAAGAGACCAAATTCCAAAACAGGCAAGCAGACTATCTACCAATGCTAGTCGGTCAAAAAACAAACTAAATGGGAGCACCACAATTAAAAACATTCCCCACGAGCTTAGGTTTACTTTCTTGGTAAGCAGCCAAGCCAATACCCCAACCCCTATCATTGTGCCAAATCCGGAAATTGCCGAAACTAGCCTTCCTGCAATAAGAGGGTTAGAAATAAATTTCAGAAACCCGGCAGCAATCCACATAAAAAGCGGCTGTTTGCCGTCCTGCAAAGGCACAAATCGCAGTCCTGCCTCAGTCTTAATTAGCTGTGACCAACGAACATAAATCGCCTCGTCAACAAAAACAGGAAATGAGTCAAGGCTAAAAAAACGAAGAGAAAAATATCCAATAATTAACAACGACAAAATAATCAGATGAAGATTGGTAATTGACACCCCGAACAAACTTCTCTTTCTTGAAAAAAACTTGACCGGGTTACCTATCGTATTTTCCTTTCAAATTATTAATTCTCACTCTAACAATTTCTTGGGCCATCTGCTTAGATTCTTTGGAAAAATTTTTCATTTTTCCGGTGGCCAAATCTCTGTCTTTCCATGAAACCACTACCTCCTTGATTTTATATCCCCACTTTTGGGCGATAAATAGAAGTTCAACATCAAAAGCAGTTACCTTCCAACCTTTTACCTCTTTATCAATGTCTTGGAAAAACTGCAGCTTGGGAAAAATTTCTCTAGCTACTTTGGTATCAAATGATTTAAATCCACACTGAGTATCATTTATCGTAGGTAACATAAAGACCCCTCTGACAACTCTAAATCCCACCGACATAGCCTGTCTCACTAATGGGGCTCCCTTTCTTTTTAATCCTCTTGACCCAATAACAACCTTGTAGCCCTGATCAAAAAAAGGCAAAAGCTTTCCCAGTTCGCTTATCGGCGTAGACTGATCCATATCGGTAAATACAGTTATTTTGCCCTTTGCCGATTCTATTCCTTTCCATACCGCCCATGGCTTGCCCCCATGCTTGTTTTTCAATACCTTAAATCCTTCATGACTGCTGACAAACTTATCAACCATTTGCATGCTTTTGTCGGTCGAGCCATCGTCAGAAACTAAAACCTCCCAGGAATACGGTTGGGTCTTTAGATAGTCGTAAACCTCTAACAAAACGCCAGTTTTTAAATTTTCCTGCTCGTTATAGCAAGGGATCACTACTGAAAGATATGTTTTCTTCATTTGCTTTTGTTAAACATTTAACAACTTAATTAATTATAGCCAATTATCTTCTAGCCAACCAGAGGGAAACAAAAGACCACTGGCGCCGAACTTAAAATTTACATCTCTTTTTGACGGCAAAACCACCTCTATTAAAGGGCTGGCTTCATCCTGAGAATAACCAACCTGATAGTAATCAGCCAGATAGTGAAAGCCGGCGTCGCCCCCAGAACCTAAGTCATACGAAAGATTAAAGGCAGATTTGTCTTTCGTTTCCTTTGATAAAAACTGGACAAGTTGAGCCTTATAATAAAGACTGTCTTTCCCTGGGTTGGCATCAGTAAAAACGTTTGCAGCAGAAACGAAAACCCAAACAGCTGAAACGATTATCACCAATCCTTTTAATAGCTTTTTGAGGTTTACCAGTAGATAGTCAACAAACGCAGAAAGAGCCAAAAGCGCAATTGGCAGTAAGTAGTTAAAATAGTATTCTGACGGTCTTTGACCATAAAGAGCAAAAGCCAATGGGAATGCAATCCAGACCGCCAAAATAGATTTATAAAACAACTTGTCGATAGATTTTTTAAGCAAAACAATAATTAAAGCAAGAATAACTAGAAAAAACACTGGTCCGACAAAACCAAAATTTGCTTTTAAAAGGCTACTGATCACATTATGCCAGACAGGTAAAAATGCCACCGGACTACCTTTAGAATCTCCTAAAAAAAGGCCGATAAGAAGTTTTGTGTTAATAAACTGATGACGAAGATCAAATACCAATAATGAAACAAAAGGAAGAAATGTTCCAATAAGCGACAATAAATTTTGTTTAAGGGTGGATTTTTTTGAAATCAGTCCAGCAACCAATATGGGGACCAGTCCTAAAAACTGAACATGCAGTCCCACCCCTAAGCCAAAAACCAAACCAAAAAGAAAATTAACCGCCGAGGTTGTTTTTTCCTGCTTTAACTTAAAAATGTAAAGAAACAGTAAACTCATCAATGGAATCAGCAAAGGATTCCAGCTTATTATATCGATCGAAACAAAATGACCAACCACAGCCCAAAAAGATAGAAATATTAAGCTTACTCGCCAGCTAAACATCTTTGACAAAAGATAGGTGGCAAGGACAAAAAATATCAGATTGTAGGAAATAATAAACCAAACGATACTAAAAGGACTAAAGCCGGTAATAAGATAAAATGGCGCCAGAACGTAATAGAAAACAGGAGGAAGGAAAAAACCCTTTGGTCCCAAAACTCTTGGACCGATTAAAACAGGCTTTTTTAAATCAAACATTTCCCTTATCACCTGAGCATCTCTCTCCTGATCCCAGTTGAAAATTGTTTTCTGCGGCAGATCGTTAAAACGAAAGTATGAAAACAATCCAAAAACGACAACAAATGCCGCTCCGATAACAATATTTCTTTTACCTGGCAAAGGTTTTTTAAAAATAGTAATCCAAAAAAACGCAACCAGCCAGGTAAATATAAAAACTAACGATACCGCGTTAAACAGTTTCTGAATTGGGGTTTGAATAACTCTCCAAGAAATGTAGTTATCTTCCTGAGAAAAGTTGTCGCCGCTAATACAAACCTGGCCTTGGCAATCTTGGTATTCAACGTTAACTCCATTGGTAGTGTTAAAAACATATGCGCCTGGAAAAAACCCCAGTCCTAGCTTAACCGCCCCATCAGCTACCTGCTTGCCGACAGAAAAGTTCACCAATCCGCTGGTATTTTTCTGATAAACAACCGAGTAATTAAGCTGGTCGCCGTTTTTTGCAGAAACGACAGGAGTATCAAAGGAACAACTTTTCGGGGCGGTACGATATATAACATCATCGCCCAAAGTGGTTGTCGAATAGCGATGAGGGTGCAAATTTTCATAATCATCGTAACGATAAAGATCCTGGTCGGCGATTGGCTGAGGCAGAAGATGATTTCTGTTGCCATAAATCGCTAAAGTAACTACTAAAGATAGTAGAACATACTTAAATCTGCCTTTAGCCCTAGAAACTAAAAAAGCAAAAAGAGCGCTAATAGCAAAAACTGCGATACCTAAAAGTCGCCAAGAAAACTGAACTTGCTGAATAATTGGAATTTTTTCCCAAACAACCAAAGACCAGGGCAAAATAAGAAAAATTGACCCGACCGATATAAGCAGATAGAAATATACCCAAATATTCTTTAAATCAAAAAGAGCCTTAATTTTTCTCTTTAAAAGAAAATAGATCACCAGGAAAAAAACAATCGCTAAAACCAGCCAGTGGGCGTAGCCAAGCTGAAAAGACATTCCGTCATTTATCGTTCCAGGAGAAGAATAGAAATAGCCCCATGGAGACCTGATAAGCTGATTAAGGGTGGGAAAGTGTTGGCGAAAGTCCAAAAAGGCATCAATGCCGATCTTTGTGTATTTTTTCTCAAGTAGAGCCGGAAAGATAAAAAATGATCCTAAACCAAAAGAACTTATGAAAGCCAGTGCTATTGTTATCTTTCTTTTTAGCTCAAGCGAAGAAGAAATCATTTTAATAACTAAATAAACCAAAATTATCGGCATCAAAAACATCACTGTAAAATTGTGAGAGATGGCAAGAAGTCCACCAAAAATAGCCGCTAAAAAAGAAAACAAGAAGAATCTTGAAAACTTATTATTTTCAAAACAAAGCGAGAAGAAATACAAAACAACCGGGAGAATTCCATAAGCTAAGAACTCCGGGCTCTCGCGAACAAAAATTAACAAAAACCGATATGGGGCAAAAAGATATAAAACCGCTCCGCCAAAACCGGCCCAGTTGTTTTTGGTCTCGTTATTGGCCCACAAGTAAAAAAATACTGTTCCAACAAGTAGTGATATTAGAGAAACAAATTTTAAAGATAAATATACGTTACCAAAAAGCAAATTAAAAATAATAACAAGATAGTAAAACAGTGGATAGAAGAAATTGTATATTGGCACACCACAATGAAAATTTAAGCTTCCCGCCCAGCGCAAAGGAAACTGGCCTTCTTTTATTGTTTGAATTGCGTCAAAACTTCTGGAGATGTGATGATCCCCATCGTGAGTGCTATAAACACTATACTTAAACAGTCCCCTGCCTGCCCACAGGGACAAACCAATCAGCACCACGATTAAAATCAGGCTTAAAATTCTTGGCTTCTTCATAGTCTCTTTTATCATTGCCTATGTACAAGCTTATATATTTCTTTTCCTGCCACGTTCCATTTTTGATCAACTTTAGCAATTCCAAATGCGGCCACATCCCAAAAAGAGTTTCCTAAAGGCACACAATCGAGATCGTCACAAATAACAAAAAGCTGATCGGCAATCTGATCGTGAAGATTTTTTAAAGGAGCATTTTCTAATTCCAGAAAATAACGATAGGGAGGATCATAGTTTCTCTCCGCCAACAAAGCCAGATTAAACTCTTTTCCGGCTGATTTCTCAGTAACAAACTGACTGATCGCCTTGGTATTTGCCAACTGATTGTTAGCCGGATATCTAAGCGGATTTTGACTAAGCAAAAGATATAAAACAAACAAATACACTGTAAGTCCGATAGCCTTAAGAGCTTTTTTCTGGTTAATCGCCCGGGATACTATGTAGCCAAAAAGAATAAACAAAGCGGGATATAAAAAGCCAAAATAGTGATCAACTAAACCGAAGCGATAAAAAGAAAGTCCCAAAAGACCGGTGACAATCCAAGCCAAAATGACAAATAAAGGTCGTTTTTTTAGATTAGCTGGGCTGATCGACAGCCAAAAAGAATCAGCGGCTAAAATGAAAGTTAAACTAGACCCCGCCAGATTGTTTTTACCTCCAACCAGTCTGGTAACGATAAGCGACAGGTTAGAAAGCAGTGAAAAAATATAATCGGCCAAACTAAAACCCAACGCTCCACCCTCCCCCGCCAGAAGAGAGACAAGCGCCTTTGCGTTGACCCCGTTGTGCTTGATGTCAAATAGGACCAGAGGGAAAATCATTGCCAAAAATACCAATATTCCCAATACCAGATATTTAAAGAGGTTTTTTTTGCTGGCTTGACTGGTCTTTCTAAAAGTTAAAAAAATCATCCCGAAACACAAAGGAAAAACAAGCAGGCCCAGATAGTGGGAAGCCAGCACCGCTCCCAAACTAAACCCTAAATATACTAAGTATTTAAACTTTTTCTCCTGCCAAACTTGCCATGAAAGCCAGACAGAAAGTAAAGCAAAAAATGGCATCACATTTGGGTTCCATGAAAATGACGAGTATTTGATGACCACCGGCGATACCGCATACAACAAAGACGATAAATAGGCTGTTTTTTCGTCAAACCAACTATTTGACACATACCAAACCAGCCAAACCGTAGCGATTCCAACCAGAGCAACCGCAACTGCAGGACCAACTGGACTGAAATTAAAGATTAGTAGAAACGGAGCGATAAAATAGTAATACCAGGGGGACAGATAAATATTACCAACTGAAGTTTGTGGACCAATAAACATAAAATCAGCCTTTGTTAAAAATCTTCTTACGATGAGCACATCTCTGCCTTGGTCACCAAGAAACTCCATATATCCGGAAATATTATAAAGACGGAAAAAGGCGGCAATTGCTAGAATTAAAATAAGCAACCAGTGCTTTCTAAAAAGCTTTGCTGTTTTTAACAAAAAACTCATTTCTAAACTTAGTGAAGTGCTTTCCAAAGATTAATGCTTTCCTTGGCCGCTTTTAATATTACTTTAGGGTTACCACCAGTTTGCGATCCCTCTTTTCTGGGAAAATGGCGCACTCCAATTTCAACAATCTTAAAACCGGCCTTTTTTGCCCTGATTAAAAACTCTGTTTCCGTAATCGCACTTTCTGTTTGCAGTGGGGGAATTTTATCAACTACTTCTTTTTTCACCAGCTTAAATCCACAGTCAGCATCTTTAAATCGGCTTCCATAAAAAATGAAATTCCAAACTTTGAGCATGTTGGCAATAGCAATCCTTAAGGGCGGATCCTCTCTCTTAATTCTATAACCAATTACCAGGTCGGCACTTTGAGTTTTTGCAGTATCAATAAAATGATAAATCTCGCCAAAATCAAACTGACCGTCAGAATCAGTAAAAGCAATCCAGTTGTATTTACATCCATAAAGACCGCTTTTTAACGCTCCTCCGTAGCCCCTGTTTGGACTGTGAGTAATTACCTTTACCAACCCCTTATACTTGTCTGCCAACCTTTGAGAAATTTTACCGGTATTGTCACGACTACCATCATCAACAATAACCACCTCCCATTTAGGAGTAATCTCATTTAGGATAGCAATGCAATCTTCTACTGTTTTTTCGATATTCTTTTCCTCATTATAGGCAGGGAAAAATACTGAAAGCTCACCAATAAGACTAGCTGTGTTTTTTACTTTTGTCATATTTTTATACAAACGTATAACCGCACTGAAATATGTTATCATAAATGGCAATGAAGAAAAATCATCTTCTGCAAAATCCCATCCTTAGGCTGATTATTATCCTTATTTCCACTACCGCAATTGTTTGGGCTCCGTTTTGGTTTAACAGTAAAATGGAAAGAGTGTTTGCTAATTATGACGGTCCTAACTACATTGTAATCGCTAAATGCCTGTATGAAAAAACTTGTACTGGAACAAGCTACTCACTACCGCTTCCTTTGGAATACTACCCCGCTCATTTTCCCGGCTATCCACTGGTTATAAAAGCAATTAATATATTTTTGCCCGGCTGGTGGTCAATGCTGGCAGCAACATTAGTTTCCACAACAGCAATGACGATTATTTTTTACCAGCTACTTAAACTACTGAAGGTAAGAAATCCCGCCTGGTTGACTACTATTCTGCTTTTCTTTCCCGCCAGGCTGTTGGTTTTACGGTCTGTTGGTGCCCCGGAAACATTGTTTGTCTTTGCAGTAATTTTCTCAATTTTAATGTTTAAAAAGGAAAAATACCTGCTCTCTGGACTAGGGCTGGCTGCCGCTCAGATTACGAAGTCCCCTGCGATACTACTTTTTGTTGCCTACGCAGTTTCCATCACTGCACAAAACCTACCAGCGATTATTAAGGAAAGAAAAAGCCGCTGGAGAAAAATAGTTTCTATATTTAAAAAGTACTGGCCGATTGCACTAGGGCCACTGGCGGTTTTACCAGTATTTTTCTTTTATCAATACCAAACTGGCGATTTCTGGGCCTACTTTCATTCCGGCGATAACTTTCACTTATTTTTTCCGCCCTTTCAATCCTTCATCAGCTCACAGTCATGGCTGGGCGATTTTTGGCTTGAAGATATTGTCTACATTTACCTTGTCGGAGGTCTGGCCGTTCTATATCTTTTCAAAAAATACCGCTGGGACATAGTCTCGGTATTTCCTACTCTATTTTATCTATCGACTCTGATGGTGGCTCACAGAGACATTTCCCGCTACTCGGTACCACTTTATCCTTTTTGGATAATTGCTTTTGCTGGATTTCTAAACAAAAAGGAGTTTAAAATTATTTTCTTTATCCTGCTTCCCGCTATTTATCTTTACGCGATAAACTTCATCAGCTACAACGTTGCCCCAATTGCAGACTGGGGCCCCTATCTTTAGGGTCAGCGCTGAACATATCTGAGAAGGTCTAAAATCTTGCTCCAATTACCAATCATATATTCAAATCCTTGAAACGACCAAACATATGTCTGCCAGAAGATGGTTGTCATGAAACCAATCCACAATATTTTTCTACCCCATTTGCCAATTGGCTTAATTTTGGGCATAAGAAAGCTTGTTAAGAAAAAACCGATAAGAAACAGTCGATAAACCAAAACCACCTCCGCCGGAGAACGAAAGACAGAAAAACCCCAATATAGTGCAGAAGAAAAAGGAAAAACAAAATATATCAGTGACAAAAACGTGCTTGGCTCAATAAATAATTTTTTTAAAAGCACCCCCGAAGAAATAGCTACAAATGGTACGAGGGGAAGATAGTACCAGGAATAATTTTCCCCTGACAAAAAAAGCATTACTAGGAAAAAACTGCCCAGGTAATAACTGATCTCCTTGCTTTTTTGTTTATATATAAAGATTGCCAATGAAAACAGTCCAAAGAACCAAAATCCATCAAGAGGAAAGCCGTTGAAACGGAATCCCGATACTGTCGAAATAACATTAAGCGGACCGAAAAAACCTCGTTCCGACTGATTCAGAATAAGATCAAGATAAAACTGACCGCTAATAAAAAAGTAATAAATATAAGACCATAATCCGAACAACAAAAATGAAGTCAGAAAAACAAAATACTTTTTTAATTTTATTTTGTGAATGAAAATATAGATCAGAGTGGTACCCAGAAAAACAAATATTCCCTGCTCTTTTGTTGAAAATGCCAGTCCGGAAAACATGCCCGCCAGCACCAGATAGATAAGGGAATGTTTTGTATTGGCCTTTTTAGAGACTAAAACAGCAATCAGAGCCAGCAAGGAAAGCGGAATGATAATGTTTTCCAGAAGGGAGTATCTGGAAGAAAGAATAATAAAAGGAGAAATTGAATAATAAAAAAAGGCAAAAAACGAACCCAAAAGACTTTTTGAAATTAAATAAGCAGAAAAAAATATCAAAAATCCGGTCAGTAAAGAAACATATAATGATATTTCTCGATAACTTTCCGGATTTATTTGCTCATACGTTTCTCCATCTAAGCCCAAAGAATATATAATACTGCCAAATAATGGGTGATCCATGAACGGCTGAACAAAAGAGACCTGTTCTTCACCTTTACCAAGATCAACATCTCCGGTAACAGTTGTCGGATACAAAAACTGACTGATGTTTTTTAGACTTGGTTTTTGTCCGTCAACTAAAATGCTGCTTCCATCAAAAGAGGTCGTTTTATTGTTTGGCAACGATTTGTCTTTATAGGCATATAAATTAGACCAAGCTGTTGGTATTCCGGTTTTTCTAAAAGTCAACCCGGCGTGGGCATAATTTCGCTCATCAAGTATTTCCACAGTACCAGGGATAGACTCAAAACCTAGTTTCTTAAGATAGAACAGTTTCCAGGAAAAAAACGATAATACCAAAAGAACAAAAAACCATTTGACCAGCAAAGAGGTTCTGGTTGCCATCTAAAACTATTTCTTTTTCCAAATTAATTTATTGTAGACTATCCAGTTTAGAGGAACGGTCAAACCAAAAATCGCAATAATCTGATAGGCAAACAGATAATCCCCAAAGGCAAGAGTCAGAACAGCAATTACCGATGAAGGAATGGCTACTCCGGTAAGAAGCGAAGAAACATTGAAGGCGAAAAACTTTTTAATTACTGAGTCAACCTTGGTAATTTTTTGCTGAGAGAATGTCCAGACATTGTTCCAAATAAAATTGCTAATAATTGCCATTTCTGCCGCCAAGGCATTAGACAGGCCGTTTATCAAACTAATACCAAATTCGGTATTAATTAAAAACGCTTTAAAAACACGGGCAAAAACAACATTAACAACAAAACCAAATCCGCCGACTATCCCAAATTTTAAAAATTTTTGGGTTGTTTCGTCGTGCCAGCGAAGCAAAAATACACTTCTGAAGATGTCTTTGGCAGTTCCTGAAGAAATTTTTGACTCCCCTTTTTGGCGCAGCCCAAACTGCAATGGAATTTCTTTTACTTTTGCACCTAATTTAACCATCTTATATAAAAATTCAAGTTTGTAGCCAAACTTCATTGAATAAAGATGGTCCATATCCATTTTATCGACAAACCCCTTCACCCGAGAAGCCTTAAGCCCGGTAGTAGGATCGGTGATCTGAAAAAAGTTTTTAAACGGGAAAAATAGAACAAATCTGGCTACCAGCCCACCAACTTCCGAGAAAAACACCCTTTTGAATCCCCAACCCTTAGGATTGGAACCACCCTTAACCTTTCTTGAACCCAGTACATAATCTGCTCCGTTATCAATTTCTTTAAGCATTACTGGAATTGTTTCCGGAGGGTGCTGGAAATCACCGTCAAACTCAATGATTACGTCAGCCCCCAGTTTGCTCATCGCCTCTTTAAAGCCAACCACGTAAGCGAATCCAATGCCCATTTTTTCTTTATTAAGATATAGGTATAAGTTTGGATATTTTGACTTTAATTTTTCTACTATCTTGTAGGTCCCGTCAGGAGAGGTGTCATCAACAATAAGCAGTTTGCACTCCCAGTTTGCAACTTTTGGGAAGGTTTTTGTGAATAAATGATCAATCATTTCGCCGATAGATTCGGCCTCATTATAAGTTGGGACAACTACTACCGCGGTTTGCTTTTTCATTTGTTAAAATATATCAATTTGTAACTATGAACATTATACATACAAATAATACCGAAAAGCGCAAGATAATAAAACAAGCGGTTTCCGCGTTAGAAAAAGGAAATCTAATTATCTATCCCAGCGAGACCTGCTATGTCCTCGGGGCTGACGCCACCAGCCCCATGGCAGTGACAAAAGCAATTGAATATAAAGGGGAAAGAAAAGGAAAGCCATTCTCTGTTGCCGTAAATGGTTTGGAAATGGCAAAAAATTATGTTGAGATTAATCCAACCGCAAAAAACATATTTAATAATTTACTTCCAGGACCGGTTACTGTTGTCTGCCAAGGAAAACACAGAGTTGACCCTAGAGTTGAGGCACAAATTGGAACACTTGGAATAAGGATACCCGATCACAAGTTATTTTTAGAAATCTCAAAAAAATTTGGCAAGCCCATTACTGCCACTTCAGCAAATGTATCCGGGAAAAAAACTCCTTATTCGATAAAAAACATTACCAGGACCTTAACCAAAGCCAAGGAAAATCTTCTTGATCTGGTAATTGACGCTGGCAGCTTGCCTAAAAATCCACCCTCGGTAGTAGTTGATACCACTCTTGACCAGCCGGAAATAATCAGACAAGGGAAAATTGACTTTTCAAAGTTAAATGCTAAATCGGTAATTAGCAAAGATGTTAAGGAAACCATTGAGTTTGGTCAAAAATTAACTTCCAAATACAAAAAAACTCTTAATAAAAGCTGCATAATTTTTGCACTTCAGGGAGACCTTGGGACAGGAAAGACTCAGTTTGCAAAAGGAATAGCAAAAGCTTTGAAGATAAAACAAACGGTTAATTCCCCCACCTTTGATATTGTTCATGAATATGAATTTAGAGCTAACGGAAATAGAAAAACGTTTTTTCATATTGATGCCTGGCGAATTGCAACCCCCGATGAGCTTGCCCAAATTGGGTTTAAACAGATGCTTGCACCTGGTAATGTTGTTGCTATTGAATGGGTAGAAAAAGGCAAAGGGGTTTTAGACAAGTTGTTAAAATCAACCAACAGCAGGGTGATCTGGATCGAAATTTCCCACCTTGACCAGAGCCAAAGAAGAATGAAGTTTACCGGCTGAAAACTGCCTTTTTGATGATCTGCTCTGCTACTTTTTCCTCAAGCCTGTCTTTTTTCCCCTTAGGATATAGAAAAATTTTACCCCTAGCATCAGGAAGCAGATGAATGTGGGCATGTTCAACATCATAGCCATAAACAAAGCTCATAATAAATTCAGTGTCAAACACCTTCTTGTAGTGATTGGCGATTTTACTAACTACAGAAAAATACTCATCCGAATTCTCCACATCCCACACCCAGCGGACATGTTTTTTAGGAATTACTAAGGTGTGACCCTCCACCCAAGGAAAAATATCCAAAAAAGCTAGAAACTTATCGTCTTCATATATCTTCCAGCAAGGAAACTTGCCGGCAATTATCTTGCAATAAACACAGTTTTTATCCACTGATAAAGTATAATATACAAAAATGAGACCAGTCAATAAAAATTTTACTATTCTGGCTATCGAGACCTCCTGCGACGAAACCGCGGCGGCGGTAAGCGTTGGCAGAAGGATTTTTAGCAATGTTATCTGGTCTCAGATTGAGATACACCAACCCTGGGGTGGAGTAGTTCCAGACCTAGCTAGAAGAGCCCACAGAGAGAATATTGACAGGGTGATTGTTGAAGCAATAAAAAGAGCCGATGCCACCAGAAAAAGGTTGAAACTAAAAAAGAAAATAAGCCTGGAAACTATCGACGCTTTTGCCGTTACCCAAGGGCCAGGACTGGCAATTGCTCTTGAGGTGGGGATAAAAAAAGCAAAGGAATTGGCTAAGAAATACCAAAAACCCTTAATTGCCGTTAATCATATGGAGGGCCATCTGCTTTCCTGTTTGGCCCTAAACTCAAAAGGAAACGGTTCATTAAAGGCAAAACCAAAATTTCCCGTTATGGGACTTTTAGTTTCCGGAGGCAGAACCCAGCTGGTTTTGGCAACCGATTTTGGTAAATACAAAATATTAGGAGAAACTTTGGATGATGCTGCCGGCGAGGCTTTTGATAAAGTCGCTAAAATGCTTGATCTTGGTTATCCTGGAGGACCGATTATTTCTGAGCTGGCCAGAAAAGGCAATAAAAACAGGTTTGATTTACCAATTCCTATGGCGAGAAACAGGTCGTTAAATTTCAGTTTTTCCGGACTTAAAACCGCTTGTTTATATAAAATAAGAGACACAGACAAAAAGAGTATAAATAAAAAATATCTACAAGATTTTTCCGCCTCGTTTGAAAAAGTTTTAATCCGAGCAATATCTTTAAAACTTAATTTAGCTCTAGAAAAATATAAACCAAACCAGCTATTTTTGGGAGGCGGAGTAATTAATAATAATCTACTTAGAAAAGAAGTGAGAAAAATTGCTAAAAAATACGATGTTCCCGTTTATATTGCTTATTCAAAAAGTTTATTTAGTGACAATGCAGCAATGATTGCTATCGCAGGATATTTTCGCGCCAAAGGGAAATATTTTACAAAAAAAACAAGTAGTCTTGAAAGAATACCGGGATTAACTTTTTCTTCCCCCATGGGCTAATTCAATTTTTAAACCTATCGTGCTTTGTTTAGTCAGGTTATCAAAAACATGTCCAACGTATCCCATAATGTGGTAAAATATGCACTGTATGAGTGAACGAGCAACTCCTTCTCATTTAATATATAGATGGCCCGGTGTCGAAGATCTCCGCATACTAAGACAATATCGGGAGTACCCAAACTGCATAACTGCCACCGTAACCGATACTCACAGAAAAGACTTGGCCGGAAACAGTAGGATTCTTGCTTGTTGTCGTTGCATACAAAAACTATCAGGAGAACATAGTGTATGGATGGGACTCGAAGACCCAGCAACAAAGATTATGAGTGAAAACGGATTAGCCAACGGTGGCTTAAGCTTAATCTTTGCTCCCGAAAATGACATTCTTGACTCAAGAGGAAATGGTCGATATATTGGTCTTGCTCCACATCTACTAGAAGATGAAACAAATGGTAGCTTTCACCCCCTGATTATTATCGGTAGCATATCCCTAGACAATGGCTGTCTTAGCACAGAAAGTCGCATAAGACTCATATTTGGGCACGAGATAGCTCATTATTTGACGCTAGTGGCCAGTTATCGCAAAAATGGTGATGGAACATGCTCTAGACCCAAGCACGATATATACAAATCACTAGGCATTCCGTTATGGGAGGGTATTGCCGATGTATTGTCTGATTTGTTAGGTCATTCCATTGAAGAGGCTATTTTGACTGACGATTCTGCTTTGGCAGAAATATTGTATCGATCTTCCAACGACAAAATCCCAGCGATATCGCTAATTGAGACAGAAGATCGTACGGTTGGAGGATTATCAATTTTTGCCAACCAGTTGGTTTGGGAGATTGTTCTTAGGGCTTGGCATGAAAACTCACGACCCAGAGACATACATGTCTTAAAACCGGATTCTGAGTATTATCAATGCGAGCCCCAGAAGACTGCCGCTGAAGCTTTTATCTTTGCTATCAACAGACTAGATCCCAGAATATCTAAAGACAATCCTGGCTGGCTGGCAAAAGAAATAATTCCGAATCTCGATTTGTTCCTGAGCACCGTAAAACGCAATCCTGAAATTGTTATGAATTATGCTCGAGAGAGGGTTGCCCCATATGCACCGCACTGCACGATTGAGGAAATGCCAGTATTACTCCAGTTTCTCAAAACTCTTGAGTATAAAATAAGCCAAGTTCCAAATTGGCAGCAGTACGGCGAAGATAGCCTATGCTAACTTTTTTGACTTGTCGGAGTGGCGGGATTTGAACCCGCAACCTCACGAACCCGAATCGTGCGCGCTAGCCATTTGCGCCACACTCCGTGAATGTATTATATATCAAATTTCGTTAGTTGGTGTGCTAAAATTGCCATAATGAAGATTGACATTATTACCTTGTTTCCCGAACTCTTTTTTCCTTTCGTTGACTGGAGCATGATAAAAAAGGCCAGGCAGATAAAGGCTCTTAACCTTTCCGTTTATGACTTAAGACGTTGGGCAATAGATAAACGAGGCACTGTTGATGGTCATCCATATAGCGGAGGTCCGGGAATGATTCTGCGTCCAGAACCAATCGCAAATGCAATTACTGCTCTTAAAAAGAAAAGTCCAAAAGCAAAAGTAGTATTAACCGACCCCAGAGGAAATGCGTTAACTCAAAAAAAATCTCAAAGTTTGTCTAAAGGAAACGATTTAATTATTATCTGCGGCCACTATGAGGGAGTGGATGAAAGAATTAGAAAATACCTTATTGATGAGGAGATATCTATTGGAAATTTTGTTCTTTCCGGTGGGGAGATTGCCGCCATGGTTATTGTCGACGCTGTCTCTAGACTACTTGATGGAGTTTTAGAAAAAGAAGGTGCAAACAGCGAAGAGACCTTTTCTCCCGGACTAGAAAAAATAGTCGGCAAAAAAACTGACAAAAAACTACTTGAGTATCCCCAATACACAAGACCAGAAAGTTTTGACGGACACAAGGTTCCCAAAGTCCTTCTTTCCGGCAATCATCAAAAGATTATGAAATGGAAAAAAGATAAGATTAAAACAAAACATGATTGAGTTTTTAAATTCTAACTACCTGGTTTTGGCAATAATTTTGATTCCTTTAGGCTTAACTTTCTTGATAAAAAGGAAATTTTTTTTAAGGATTGTTTTTCCATCGACTATTTTTACCACCTTTTCTGTCCAAGTACTAAAGAAACTAACCGCAATAAACCGACCGTTTGTCGAAAACCCCAATATTCTGGGTGTTGCTACCAACGTCCCCCACGACTATTCTTTTCCTTCACTGCATACTGCCCTGGCAACAATACTGGCCTGGACTTTGGCGGCGATTAAGCCAGCTCTTTCTTGGCTGGGTTTTGCAATTCTTTTTCTAATTGCTCTTTCCAGACTTTTGTTTGGTCTTCACTACTTTGAGGATCTTATCGGCGGCTTTGCAATTGCCACCATAATTTTCTGGTTATTGTTTTCCTTAAACAAGAAAAACATCTTTAACTCTCTAAGTAAAAACGTCAATTTACGAAGAAAGATTGTTCATCTTTTTTATGGATTTACTTTAGTTTTCTTAATCGATTTTAATATTTTAACCAGAGAAAGATTTTTAGTGATTGTGCTTGGGTGGGCAATTTTACTTGTCGCTTCAGCGATCTGGCTTCCCAAGCCAATAAGCAGTATTGTTCTATATTTTGAAAGAGACAAATCCCCTCGGGTACTAGCTTACGGACCATTTATTTTCACTGTCAGCAGCTTCATTTCTTTCCTGGTATTTCCTAAATCAATCGCCATTGCGTCGATCATTAACCTAGCTGTCGGAGACTCAATAAACGCTTTAGTCGGCTATCATTTTAAAAAAGAAGGCAAAAGAACCGAAGCAAGCGTCGCGGCCGTGTTTGCCAGTGCTTTGGTTTGCCTGCAATACGTTGGTCCGATAAAGGCGATTGCCGGAGCAGCGGCTACCGGCCTTATTGAGTTTACCGAGCCGAAAATAGGTAAAAGAAAAATAAATGACAACGCCTTAATTCCCTTGCTTTCCGGACTGGCAATGAAGCTGGCTAAAGGCTAAAGCATCCGCAAAACAAAGGTTCCTACCCATCCAGCAAAAAGAGCCATAAAAAAATACTCCACTGCCACTTTGGGATGAAAGTCATCACGAAGCAGATGATGTACCACTCCCCAGATAAAGTAGTAAGCGGCTGCAGCCCAAATTATGATTATCTGCAGTTTGGGTTCGTGCTGATAGAGAAAAAATGTGTAGGCTAAGAAAATAAACCCTAAAATCAAAGCAGTAAAATCAATTGGATGTTTTCTTGCTTCGCTTATCATTATATTAATTTACCACTCCCTGCTGACTGAGTAAAATCATGAAAAACATCAAAGCAATAAAGCCAACGTGAGCAATGTTTCTGCCGGAAAATCGATGAACCTTGTTGCGCAAAACGAAATATGTGTCAACAATAAGCGCTCCCACTATCAAACCAAATAAAAAGCCACCAATCCCTTTGTTTATCGCTAAAGGATTAATGACCGAATTTGCAATATTTTCCGTGCCAGACACCAACGTTTCTGTTTCACTAGCAGCGACAGTCGATTCGGCAGACTGTGGCTCCGCCGCCAAAGCTTCCTTGGCGCTTACCGGTTTTGCCGCCACCATGGCCGCAGACGGAGCACCAAAATGTTGAATAACCAAGGTGGTTTTGTAACCATTCAAATTTCCCTCAATCACCGCCACTCCGATCTCTTTAAATCGACTATCAACGATGTTTGCTTTATGGGTCGGCGACTTCATCCATGCCTCAACTACCGCTTCAGGATTAGAAAAATCCTTAGCCAGGTTTTCCCCGGCAACAACATAGTTGTAGCCGGCCTCCTTAAAAAAGTCCCAAGGGTCTCTGCCGGAAGGAGAGGTGTGAGCCCAGTAATTAAAAGCAAACATATCGGCCCCTTTTCTCTGGGCGGCCTCATCAAGAAGTGAATTTTCTTCTAAAGCCGGAAGGCCTTGTTTTTCTCGCTCTTTATTAGTCAAACTAATTATCAGCTCAGGAGTAATATCTGAGTTATATCCTAAAACACCCGGACGGGCCATAACCACTAGATTCATCACTACCTGATTAACAAGAAAGACACCAACAAATAGAGCTAGTATGGAAGGCTTTAAAATCCCGGCTCGATAGTTGTTTTTTTCGTGAGGAACGAATAACTGTTTGATAAATCCCATTTAATATACATTAGAACACAAACTGTTTTTATGTTCAACTGGATTTCTGCCGCCAGAAAAGCCAGGAAAGGAAAAATACAAAAAAAGCGATAAGCCACATCCAATCACAAAAAACGCTAGGTAAATACCACTGGTGAGCAAAGCGGTCCCCAAAGTAGGCCAACATAGACAACACTGCTGGCACAATAAGTTGTTTATTTTGCCGCTTTTCAAATCGACTCATAATAAGAACAGACAATATTAAAGCGAGCAGGGCAAGAGCCAATGACCAGTAACAAAGTTTTTCATTGGTTACCCCGGCAACACCGGTAGACACTCCCCCACCCAACTCCCCTTCTCCAGAGGCATTTTCGGTCTCTCCTAAAACTTCAAAGCCAGGAGATATTCCTTGGGTAAATACACCAAAAACGCCAGTGGTAGTTGCCGATGCTTCCTGAGAGGCTCCGCTGGAAGCACAATCATTTACCGCGTAAACCACAAAATAATATCTCGTTGCCGAAGCTAGCTGAGATATCACCAAGCTGGTAGTATTGCCAATGTTTGAGTTTCCATATAAGTAACTTTCCGAGGCAAGTCCATAGGAAACAGCATAATGAGTTACTGTTTCGGGCGGAGCTGTCCAGGACAAACTAATCTCAGTATCACTCAAAACTGTTGCCGATAGATTTGTAGGCGCTGACGGAGCCGAGGCCTCGCAACCTGACGAAAAAGAAGCGCCGGAAACTGACGGTCCGCCGGTACCCGACTCTGAAGTTGATTCAGTCGTTTCAAATCCCAAGGCCAGGTCAAAATTAAGATCAAGAGCCTGATAATCGTTGTTTGCCGAACTATCCATAGCAACAATGAAATCATAGTCCTGATAGCCGCCGGAACCAATATCAGAAAGCAGTAGATAACCCGCATTCAAAAAATTGGTCATGGTGTCGGCATATATACTTAAAGCCTCTCCGGTTTTTTTGATGTTAATCTTCAAAACATCACCTAAACTGTCCAGATCAGCGCTATCCAAAACCTTAAAGGCAAAGCTTCTTGTTTGATCGTAGTTATTTCTTCCCCGCACCGTCTTGATAACCGACCAGCCAGGATAGGCATTATCCTCGGAAAACAGCGGGCCCGGAGGGAAACTGCTACAACCAGTGTTTCCACAGTTAACTTCCAGGTCGTAAGCAAAAGAAGGTAGCGCAAAAACAAAAACAAACAGTATAAAACTGGTTAAAAAGGTAAAAAGCCTCCTCATAGTTCAAACTCTTGACTATCGATAACTACTTGTCCGTTTACTTTTAGGGTTAGATTTATCAAGTTACTATCAAGCAGGTCGGAAACACAAGCTTCTCCGGAAGAGCAAATGCCAAGATACAGCTCTTCTTTGGCCTTTCCATCAATAATTTCGTCAGCGGCAATCTCCCCTGCTATCCCCTTCTCTAAACCGTTACTAAGATAGATAAGCTCATAACTGACCTGGCCCTCAACATTTTCTAAAACAACTGCCACTTTATTTCCGACCAAACGATTAATATCAACCTTTATTGTCTGGTCAACCTCAGGGTCAGACCAGGTGCCGGTTCCATCAGGATCTCTCTTCCAGCTTTTCCCCTCAGCAGAGTACGGATACTGGAATGAATCAACAAGATTGTTGGTAAGGCTTTCTCGTAGTTTTACCTTATCAGCACCGGTATTGTTTAAGTAAAAGTTTGCATAAATACGAAGCTTACCGTGAGCAGCAACTGTCGTTGATCCACTCTCGGTCATAGAACCATTAATAGCTACCGGATGAAGGTCGCTAGCAATACCACCGGCAATTATCCATCCAGAAACATCAACCACACTGTCTCCGTTATTGTAAAGCTCTACCCATTCGTTGTCAGCAAGAACAGCCGGACTATTTTCATTGCCGATCGGATTGGGCATAAATTCATTGATGACAACGGAAAAATAATCCTTAGAGTCATCTGTTTTTAACTCCAAGCTTCGAATGGCTTCGGTATTACCGGCAATATCAATTGAATAGTAATCAATTTTTACTGCCGAACCACTGGAAACACCTTCATCCGCAAGATCAATATCTCCATCAGACAACTGCCAACCACCATCATTAATCTGATAATAAGTATCGTCAACTCCTGAACCGGTATCATTGGCGGCTACCACAACCTGTTTATCCGTAGTAACAAAATTATCAGACAAAGTCACCCGAACGTCATCAATTAAAGCATATGTATCCAGAATAAATCCCGGCTCATCATGATTGATGACACTAAAAATAATCTTTACTGTTTTTCCTGCCCAGCGAGATAAAGAATGGGTCACCTCTCTCCAAAGAGTGTCACCGGACCAGCCGTCCACCTCATCAGAGCCAGTACGAATAATCACCTCCTGGTCAGAAGGATCAGAATTATCAACAACCTTGGTTTCAAACCAGTCATAGTCGACAATGTCACTACTTACCACTCGATACCAGAAAGATAAAGTGGGAGAAGAAGTAGAGGGCAAAGATACGAGCTGATATATGCTGTCAACCCCGTCAGATAAAGGATCAGCATCAAACCATCCGATAACTGCCGAATTTGTTCCCGACTTAACATCCGCTTCTAAATCGGAAACTACCCGATGATCTCCGTCCCCTTCCCAAACCCAACTGCTTTCCGGATCCAGAGTATCTTCAAAGTTTCCATTCGCTAAAAGCTCGCTAGTGGAAAACCGATTGGCCCCCAACCAGTCATCACCAAACTCATCAAGAGACAAAACGGTAAAGGGAACCGAAGTATCAACCTGAACCTCATAAACTTCTGAGGCCACAGATGTAGCTACAACATCAATTTCTAAGTTATCATCAATACCATTGATGTTTTTATCCTCAATATTTCCATACTGGTCAATCGCTACAGTAAGAAGCTGATAATGGCCATCCCCCTCAGGAGAGGTAAACGAAAAGCTTCCCGGGGACGAAGGAACATCATCGCCGAAATACTGCCAACCGCCATAATTAAATGAATACCAAAGTTCAACATGGTCTATCGCATTATCAGTAGCAAGATAGTCAACAGAAAAACTAGAAGTGTTAACTAACGTTTCTTCAGAAGTAATTTTTGAGCCAGGTCTGGTCCAGTCACCGGTAGAAAAACTATTGCCACCAAAAACAGTTTCTTTACTAAAATATGCGTTTGTTCCGCCAAAGACCTGTCTAGATACCAGCAAAAAACAGAAAAATGAGTACAGTAGAAATCTAATTTTTTTCATTTCTTTTTTTTCTTTTTCTCTCAACCATTGCTACAATTTCTTTTTTAATATCTAAAATTCTGCTGTAGGCAATAATTGTTCCTGGAATGATTATCAATAAAATAAATCCTTCTTTTGATTTAGCAAAACTAACTGGATAACCAACAAGCGGAACATGAAACATAACTTTACCAACAACTAAAGCAGGATCAACTCCCATGTAGTCCTCGCCATCATTTGCGTCTCCCTTGGTAATGTAAACTTTTCCAGTTTCTCTATCCTCAATTTTAATTATCCTATGAGTAATGGTATATTGCGGATGTTCCACATCTCTTTCGCTCTCATTCTTAAAAGTGACCACATCGTCTACCCTATATGATTCAAACGGCTTAACAACCACCACACTTCCCGTTCCGATAGCGGGAGACATAGATCCGGATTGAACAGTAAAAATTTTGTAGTTAAATCCAGGAAAATCTAAAGCTGAAAGGCCAATAATCGCCGCTGAAAAAACAAAAATAACTATTAATAAGCTAACTAATAGGTTCAGCAACCTCTTAATCATATATTTTCCTCAGAGCAACATATAACACTACTAACTAGGTTGGTTGCACAATACGATTGTGCAACCTGCCAAATTAGTACCATTAGGTTCTGCTTGGCGTGTACGCGTCAACCAGGAAATCAAAAACAGTTGATGTTCCCTGTAAGCTTGTTGGCGCAGTAAGAGGTAGACAAACGTTGTACTTAACAACTTCCGACCACCCGTTTGGTAAGCTGGTCCATCGCGGAAGCAGTAAATCGCTCTCGCTAAGATCTTTCAAAGGCCCATTATATACAGGCATCCAAGAACCCCAACCCCTATCAGCTCCAATTTCCACCGTCAAGTTGTTGTATAGAGGAGAACTGCCACTAGTCTTGTGAGAACTAATTACAAGTTCATCTGCATCTAAAGTGCTTGGTCCGCCAAAATTGGCAGCATTAAAATTGTTTATCTCAAAAGTACCATCAATACAGTCGCCTGGAATAGCATTAGCGAAATTAAATCCAGTCGCTCTTTCTTGATGATTCACTCTGATTTCCAAAACACCTGTTGAAAAGGTGTTGTCTCCCAAAACTGCCTGATCACTGAATACAGCTTTGGTTGCAGCAGAAACAAGGGTGACCGTTAATCCAAGCATAAATAAACTAGATAATATTTTTTTCATTTTTCACCTCCTTTCTGCAAATATAAAAAATAAAAAAACGCCCCCTTGGGCGTCTTTAAAAGTCGTAGCTTTTACTTGCTGACTATTACTTAAAACTTTGCAGTCTACGTATATAGACATGTTGATTTAGTCTCATAGTAGATAGTTTCAAGTCAGCTGTCAAGAAGATAGAAAACAGTCAAAACAGATCAAACTGAGATATATTTTTTAAAAAATTTGTTTTCTAATATGTATTTTTCAAATTTTTTTGAGATGAAGTACCAAAAAAAAGTTATTCCCAAAGTATCGATAAAAACATCTCTTGCTCTTCCTTCTCTGGTAGGCACAAGGGTTTGGTGCAGTTCATCTGAAGTAGCGTAAAGTATTGAGATAAACAAAGCAATTTTAGTTCCGTGCGGAGACTTATATAAAGCAAGTTTCCAGAGCAAAAACAAAATTCCATACTCGACAAAATGAATTGATTTAAAAAATATAAAGCTTAGTAAGTAGTTTCCTGAAACAGCAACTCTTTGCCGGGATGAAAACCAAAAAATAATTGCCATCCAAATAATTGCCGGCAAGAAGCGCATCAAACCTTTTAGTTTGTTTTTCCTCATTCCTCAATTCTATCAGACCTGAAGCCACCTTTACCAGAGAAAAATCCTGCTGATAAAAATGCTACTCCGCCGATAACAATAAGTCCGCCCGCCAGAGCCTTTCCTCTACTATTGCTTTCCTTTTCTACCTCTTCAACTGTTTCTCCCAAAACGTCACCAGAGGTTGAGCTACTCACCGAACTTGTAGCCAAACTATCAACTAGAATGCCCGAATCAGAAGCAGGAACAGTTGTTGCCGAGGCGGATGCTTCTGGCGTTGGTGTATTTGTAATAGTCGGAGTCAGAGTTGGAGTATTTGTAGGAGTGGATGTTGGTTCAATTTCCGCCATTTCGGGATTTATTTCAAACCAATCTCCCGCATAAATTCCTTTTGTTTCCGACCAGTCGTGATAACCGGTTTTTACCAGTTTAATTTCATGTTCTCCAAATCCGCAATTAATCTCTTTGCTATCATCACAAAAACAACCATCACAAAATTCCAAAACTTCATCGTCATAATGGTGAGTATATGAACCATCAACATATACTTTAACGCTAGAAATTGTCTCGCCATCTATACCAACAGATTTATTTATTTTATATGTTGCTGTTGCTTTTACCTCTGTTGGTTTAGGAGTAGGAGTCAAAGCAGTCGTTGGAGTAATCTCAGAAGTCTGGTTAATCGTAATTACCGATCCATTTGTGTACCACGTTTCTGACCCTCCTTCTGTGATTCTACACAACTTAAGATAATAGTTGCCTTGGCCATCAAACCCCGTGCTCTCAATATTGGGCTTTATCTCTATCTGCCCCACCCAAGATCCCTCATTATCTAGCTCAATTCTAAAGAACTTCTCTAAACTGTCGTCTATATTGACCCAATCCCCATTATTGTTTTTGGTGTAACCAAAATAGTTTGCTCCCGACTCTTTTTGAAAACCAAGCTTAATGTAATAGTTTTTACCTGACGATCCCCCGGAGATAGTAATAGCAACTGGAAACGACTGATCGCTATCAACTTCTGAAGGGCTACCTGAGTACTCAGCGTTAATGGCCGCAAAACAAAAAGAAGTGCTTATATTATGAAAAGCCAAAATAAGCAAGAATAAAAACACCAACACTTTGGGCATTAAAATTATCCTAACACAGGAAATAAAAAGAAGGCAATTTACTAGATCTTTGCGTAGTTTACATGGAGATAGTAGGTAGAAATATCTGAGTCTTTATGTTTTACTCGAACATAACGAAGCTGACCACCGCCGCAACTAATACTACCATTATATAAAGTTCCCTCGCTAACTGCAGAAATGTTTAAGTTGTCAGAAACGATGTCAATTCCCGAATGAAAACTATAAGGAGCAATCCCGGATCTAACCCACCAGGTATCACTGCCATAACCCTGAGTTAATCTAATTGGCTCGGAAATCGGCCAAGGCCAGCTACCAGTGAGAGAATAACTATCACCGCCGGAACTATTAATAAGGGCAATATTGGTTAGATATGAGAAGGGATTTTGCACCTGATCTCCGCTCCTGACTTCAAAATGAAGATGTGTGCCGGTAGAGCAAGCGGAAGATCCAGAAATAATTGAGGCAATTTTCTCTCCCTGACTTATCGCGCCATATTCGCTCTCTGCCCCCTGTCCGGCAATAATTGCCTGGATCGCATTTAATTCTGCCTGTGCTTGAGCAAGAAGAGCTTGATATTTTTTCTCATCATTTCTTGTGACATCAAGTAGATGCTCCTTATCTTTCTTCTGAATCAGAAGGTCGGCACTCTGTTTATCAAGTTGAAGTTTTAAAGCCTCAAGCTCTTGTTGTTTTGTCTCTTTCTCTTGTTTTTGGTTGTCATAGTTTACCCTCGCTTCTTCCAGAGAAACCATGATTTTTCTGTCATTCATCTGCAAAACCTTAAGATACTTAAGTTGTCTGGTAAAATCGGAAAAACTATCGGAAGAAATAAGTAGAGCCAAAGGATCGGTCTTGCCTTGTTTGTATGTTTCCACCACCCGGTCAAGAAAGATTACTGAAAGTTTGTCCAGTGAAGTATTTAATTCTGAAATCTTTCCTGAAAGCTCTACTATCTGTTCCTCTAAAAGAGAAATTGAGTTTTTAGTTTGTTGAATCTTTAGGGTCGTCAACTGAATCTGGGAGTTCATTATCGAAATCTGATTAGAAAGGCTGTTTTTTGCTGAAGAAAGCTCTTTTAGTTTTGCCGAGTATTCGTCAATTTGGGTACTAATATTGTCAATTTCTGTTTGATCAACCGCAAACAATGAGTCAACACAAACAAACCTAGTGGCGGCAAAAACTGTCATTAGACAGATAAGGAAAATCAAAAATTTTTTCATTTTTTTGCGTGCCGGCGGACCGCCATGACGCTAGAAAAAAGACCAATCAAAACTCCGCCCAGTACCTCGGCAGCCAGCAAAAACAAATATGGATAAATTGTCTCCGGATAAAAAGGAATCTTACCGAAAAATGGTTCGATCTTGGGTCTCATCTGCCAGAAGGCTAAAAAGGTTAGTCCCCAACCAACTACCGCCCCACCCAGGCCATAAAAAGATCCTTCAATTATATAAGGAAAATTTATATAGCCTTTGCCGGCTCCTAGAAGTCGATAAACACCGATCTCTTTTCTTTTTATTGTCACCTTCATACCAACAAGAACAGAAACAACTAAAATTGAAACAACTACTAAAAAGCCGCTGACAATGATACCAATCGTCCTAATTAGGCCAACCAGCTGCTCGAGCCGGTTAACGATATCTTTTTGAAAGGACACTTCCAAAAATAAGTCACTTTTAGCTTCCAGGTCGTTGGCAATTGCGGTTAAAGCTGATGGGTTTTCTGCGGCAACTTCGATTGAAGCGGGCAGAATATCAGCGGTAACCATTTCCAAAAGCAAAGGATTGTCCTTGTTATCCTCCTTGTAAATTTTTAGCGCTTCTTCCTGGGTAATAAACCTAACCTCGCGAACATCGGATCTGGCCTCAAGATCAGTAACTAAACTTTGTGCCGATACCTGGTTATAGTCGTCTTTTAAAAAAGCAACAATTTCCGGTTTACCCTCAAGATATTTAATTGCCAGGGAAAAGCCAAGCAGTAAAAAGGCAAAAAAGGAGATCATCAAAAAATTTGAAGTAACCACCAAAAGTGCCGACAAGCTCTGAAATGGCCCACGGCGTATATGTCTCCAAGCAGTATTAAAATATCCCATTAGTCTTTTTCGTACTTACCTTTCTTTTTATCACTCACTAATTTGCCGTCCTCAATTTTTATCACCCTTTTACCCATCGAGTCAACAATATCGGAATTATGAGTAGCCATAACCACCATCGTCCCTTCCTCATTTATCTTTTTGAGAAGTCCCATCAACTCCCAGCTTGTTTTGGGATCTAAGTTCCCGGTTGGTTCATCGGCAAGCAGAGCGTCAGGCTTAACCACCAAGGCCCTGGCTAAACAAACCCGTTGTAGCTCTCCTCCGGAAAGCTGAGAAGGAAAAAGGCTACGCTTTGACATTATCCCGGTTTTTTCCAGAACCTCTTTTACCCGATCACCTTTTTCCTTACCTTTAACTCCAATTATATCCAAAGGAGCACCAACATTTTCCTCAACAGTACATTCATCAATAAGTTGGAAATCTTGAAAAATAACGCCGATTTTTCTTCTGTTTGCAGTTAGATCTTTTTGCTTAACCTTGCGGTTGATAACCAGACCATCAATCTTGACCTTGCCGCTGGTAGCAAAAGTCTCCCCTAGAATAATCTTTATAAGAGTAGATTTCCCTGCTCCAGAAGGACCGGTGACAAAAACAAACTCGCCCGGCTTTATTAGGAAAGAAACATCCACCAGGGCAACCTCTTCACCGTATGTTTTACCAACATTTTTTAAAAATAGTTTCATTGGCTTTATTCAAGCACTTTTACCCGGCCAACGTCAAGGAACCAGCCAGCTTCATCAGAATCAAAGGTCTCTCCCCAAACCTCAACTTTATGACCGATAAACATGTCTAAATCAACTACAGATGAGGTAAGATGGGCCGTTTGTGACTCGCCACCCTCTCTATTTAACTGGTGAGTGCCAACGCCACTTTCTCCGTCAGCCTCAATCACACCAGTAGCGCTATCTTTAAAAACATTATCTTTACTACCATAGCTTTCGCCAACCTCAACTTTTTGGCCCGCCTCTCCGGTTGCCTGTTTTGTTGATCCAACAGTCGCCAAGCCGCCCTCTTTGCTAGTAACTTTATTAATGACTAAAGCAGTAATTGTTCCAAGAACCACTGCCACTACTATCCCACCAACCAAAACTTTGTTAACTCCCGCTTTTGGCTGGACCTGATCTAAGCTGATATTTTCTTCGTTCATTTATCTCCTCCTTTAAAAATGTATTAGTCTAATCTTAATTCAGCAGATATAAATTCGTCAATACCTCCATCTAAAACTGAGTCTGGATTGGATGATTCAACTTCGGTTCTAAGGTCCTTAACTAACTTGTATGGATGCAAAACGTACGATCTAATTTGTCTTCCCCATGAAGCCAAGGGGTTTTCTCCTTTAAGTTTAGCCTCTTCCACCTTTCTTTTTTCTTCTTCAATTTCCCACAACTTAGCTTTTAACATCTGCATAGCAATTTTCCTGTTTTGCAGCTGATATCGCTGAGACCTCGACTCAATCACAATCCCGGTTGGTTTGTGAGTAATTCTTACTGCTGTTTCTACTTTGTTAACATTCTGGCCACCATGACCACCGGCTTTACTGGTTTCAAAGATGATCTCTGACTCGGGAATATCAATCTCTTCGTCATCATCAATCAAAGGAATTACCTCGACTTTAGCAAATGAAGTCTGGCGTAAATTCTGAGCATTAAAAGGAGAAATCCTAACCAAGCGATGAACTCCCGCCTCCTTTTTTAAATTGCCATACGCCTGATACCCCTCAACTTTTAAAATTGCCGACTTTATTCCTGCCTCATCGCCAAGAATAGTGTCCATTACCTCTACCGACCAGTTTTTTCTTTCCCCATAGCGCATATACATCCGCTGAAGCATTGAGCTCCAGTCCATCGCCTCAGTCCCGCCCTGACCAGCATGAATAGATAAAAGAACTCCGTTGTCATCATATTTACCAGAAAAATAAGCCTTTTCCTCTATATTAAAAATAAGCTTCTCAAGAGAGTTAACCTCCTGGTCCAACTCTTTTTCTAGCTGATCTTCGTTTTCTCCCTCTAAAAGGGCAATCATTTCCACCGCGGAAGCAAGTCTTTCTTTAGTCTCATCAACCAAAGAAAGGTCTTTTTCTATTGCCCCAATTTCCTCCATCACCTTACCTGCCTTCTGGGAATCATCCCAAAATCCACCCCCTTGAGATTTTGCTTTTAGAACTGATAGTCTTTTTTTCTTATCTTCCAAATTAATTTTCTGTTCAATGTGGGCTAACTTTTCTTTTAAATCGGTTAGTTTCTGTACTAGATTAGTTTCCATTATTATCAATATTTTCAAGCAGGTCGTCACACACCTGCTGAATTACCTGCCTTTTAATCTCCTTTTGCTGTTTTTCCGGAAAACTAGTAATCTGATCGGTGGCCTGCTCAATTGTCTTTTTGATCTCGTTTACCAAAGTACTTTCTTCAACAGTTTCTTTGGTTTTTTTAACAATCTTTTCTTCAATGATTGTCTTTACTGGCGCAGGGATAGCCGCATTGATTTTTTCTCCTAAATTATCAATAAAGCCTGAGGCCTGGTCAGAAAAAACACTATTAGTTTCTGTCTTGCCCAAAACATTGTCAGGACTAGGCTTGCTAGAGTTGCCAAACAGATACCAAGCCAAACCACCAACAATCAGTAAAAATATGACTACCCGAATTAAGGCTCCTGAGCTACCATTGGGCTCTTTATCTTCCATGGCTAATTTTACAAAAAATAACACAGGAATGCGAACTGGTACCAACTAAGCTGTCCCATTCGCAATCAAGCCTTTCTTAATTTAACTTTTTAAATGGAAGCATATTGACTATTTTAGTGTACTTTAATAAAGTATAATTAGATTATGACATCAGAAGTAAATGCTTATAACGAAGAGGGTGTTAAGAAAAAGAAAGTTAGTATCTCTGTGAAAATAATTATTTTTCTTGTCTTGTTGCTGGCAGCGGTATCAGGGGTTTTCTATTTCTACTATCAAAATACTCAAGGCAGGATAATTGAGTACAATGAAAAACTTCAAGAAATAGAGAATCTTCAATCTGAGCAAGATCGGTGCTCTACTACCCTAAGTAAGGAAAGCGGTAACTTTGGCGATTATGAGTACTGCCTTCAGTTGCTGCAAGTTTTTCCTAAATAAACAAATTTAATAAGCAAGGTGGATGGGGATTGCTGAATGGTTGTTATTTTCCTACAATTATCAAAATGTCTGCTTGGGGTTGGGTCTCACCTTCCGGAATAGAATTTAAAATTTCACCCTCAACTAGTTGGTTGATTTTTTGGACTAGCGCACCGTTTTCACCGCTGATATCAATCACATAAGTCTGTGTATAATCGTTTTTGGCGGCATTTGTTTTTTCTGTTACCGACAAACCAGTTATTTGAGTTAACTTTTCTTCATAGTCGTTAGTCAAGCCCCCGACAGGGGTTCCGTTATAAATAGCAACTGTTGATGGTTCAGTTTGCTGGCTTTGAGAATTAACCCCGTCCTGTGGTCCGATCACCAGGGGTGCAAATTCAATGACTTTATTAATAGAAGGCCGATATAGAATAGCCTTTCCGGCCTGGGTATAAATTAGAACTTTATCTCCGTTTTGAGCGTTCTTAAAAAAATCCTGGTCTTTCAGTTTGTCAATATCGGTAATGGTAGCCAGGGTTGGTTCCTCACCGTCGGGAAGTTCCATAAATTTTTCAATTGATTTAGTAACGGATTCTACTTCCTCTTTGAAAATAGAATCCGGATCGTTTTTTACTCGCTGGTATTCACGATAAAAATACCCCGCAGTAGTTAGCGATCCCAAAACTACCAATAACACTGCTAATGAAAATTTACGCTTAAATTCTTCTTTCATGCTCTCTTTTTGATGTTACATTTTTGTAAATTTATTGTCAAGGCATAGGACTCACAATAAGGGTCGGAGTAGGACTTTGTGTGGCCGTAGCACTAGGACTAGCTTCGGGTACCGAGGTTGGTTCGGATTCAAGCATAAGTTCAGCACTAGGACTAGCCTCAGGTACCGTGGTTGGTTCGGATTCAGCTGTGGGTTCAGGCAAAGACAAAGGTTCGGGCGTACTTACAAAAGTTTTTGCGTCAGAAATGGCCGTCGCTGTCCAGCCAAATCTAATATCGCGAGTTTCTGCTTGGCTTAGCTTAATTTTAAAGCCCTTAGTGTCTACATCACTAATTGCGTATATCACGGCAGCATCAGGACTCCCCGTAATAATTGGGATATTTTCATATTCCTGATCAAAATTAACAATAACTTCAAGAGCTCCCGCCTTAATCTCGGCAAATCCTCCGGAATCACTATTAAATGTAGGCCTACCCAAGAAGCTTACTTCTGAGTGAAAAATTACTTTACCAAAAAACTCAACAGCATCTTTAAATAGATCGGAGATTGTTCGGGTAATATATCCAATTAAGTTCTTTTCAATTATGCTTTTATCTGTGAGTTCTGCTGAATTTGAGCTATCCATAATTTCTTGAGAAGCAATTAACAGCTCATCAGAACTACTGCCCGACCCTCCCAAGAGTTGCATTAAAGTATTGATTCCTTCAACATTATTTCCCAAGGAAGTTCCATTCTTTACAAAAACAACTACTGTTCCTACCCCTTCTCCATTAAAAGAAGTCATTGCTGTCCCGATGGTGGCTCCCGCATTTGTGGCTTTCATGGCTACTCCTGGTATGGACGAGCTTGTTAGAGAATCACCTTGTTCTATGGCTCCGTTTTCTGTAGAGACATTTACTGGTACACGCCCAGAGAGTGCAACCAAAATCGGCTTCCCGGGACCAGAGGGACCGGAAAGCACCATTCCGGGGTTTGTTGACACAACGCCTAATAGGTCATTTTGATAAGCTTGCTCTGATCTTTTCGCTCCAGCAACAACTGCTCCATCAAAAACCACCACCTCTCCAGGCTCAAGAGTCGCATCTAAACTGTTATATACCTCCGCCAGGTCAGCACCCAATTTAACTTCCGCCGCGGTAATCTGTCTGCTTTCTGCCCCGTTGGTACTTATGGTGGCGGTAGCAACTGCACAAAACTGATAAGTCACAGCTGAGGTGGTACTAGGAGAACCAATAACATTGACTACTCCCATATAATTAGCATTTCTGTCTTTTTTAGACTTGAAATTTACATCACTACCAACTTGTGCCCCTGTGCAATCACTGCCCTGTCTTACTCTGAGAGTAACCGTAGCATTGCTGGAATTATTACTAACTACCATACTTCCCGTAATCCAGATGTTTTTAGTCGTGGATGTTGGTATAATTGTCACACTCAAATATGAAGTTTCTGTCGTGCTCAAACTGGCCGACGTATTACTTTGGGATGTCTTAATGTTATTCAAACCGGTAGTATCACAATCTTTCCATGCGCTGTTTTCATAGCATCTAAATTTATTTGTACTAGTGTTGTAATATGATGCCCCGTTTGTTCCTGCCGGATCAGCCGTACCATTGTCCAAAACTAATAAATCTGGTGTGGTAGTAGCACTGTTGCCAATTTGAACTTTTCCACTTGATGATGTTGGGCCGACCGTAAAATTCACATTACCAGTTCCAGAATTAATATTGACGGCCGTTGTTCCAGTAGTATTACCAATGGCAATAGTTTTAGCGTTGGCCCCTGTGCCAAAGTTCAAGGCCCCGGTTGTTCCGGAATCAATAGTAAGGGCAGAACCTGCGTCTGATGTAAACGTTGTGGCACCGGTTCCGGTTAGGGTTGCTGCACCTGCGGCAATTCCAAATCTTGTATTTCCAGATGTAATAAAGTTCAACCCAAAGGCATCAGTGGTTCCCAAAATTGCGGTAGCACCAAAACCATTACCGCTTTGGATAAATGGTTCAATAGAACTGATTGGTAAGACGCTTGTTCTCCAACGCGAGACCCCTGAATCATAGACAAATTCAACAGCGGAATTTGCAGGGATCGCTACATTTGCGCCGTTAAGAGTAATAATCCTATTGGCCGCCAATGAGTTAGCATCCTGATTATTGATCGTCAAACTAAAAGCCGATGTATTAACAACTCGAATAAGCCGTCCATCCGTCCCGCCAGCGATACCTGTAAATGTGGCGGTGTCGGCCCCGGCATAATGAAAGAGAGACCCTGTACCAAAATCAACATCATTTTGGACTCCGGTAGTAGAGTAGTCTGTTCCTTTTGGTGTGGCGTAGTTACCAGGCATTGTAAATGCACCAGTACCAAATGTTATTCCCCTATTAGTAGTCGTATTAATTCCAAGCACTCCCGTTCCCGTCATGTCTAAAACAGTACTATTGCCTGCCAAAACAATACTTGTTCCATTGATAGTCATTATTCCGGTACCGGTTGTAAAACTACTAACACCGGTAATAGTAGTGTTTCCGGAAAAAGAAACTCCCGCTGAGCCACTGTTTATTGTCACCCCCGTTGTTCCCGTAGTATTTCCAATGGTAATGACCTTAGAATCTGATCCTGTTCCCAGATTTACGGCACCGGTAGTTCCCGAATCTATGGTTAGCGCGTCAACAGTTGTCGTGGAAAGTGTTCCCGCTCCTGCAAAGGTGATAGCGGTGGCAGAAGTAGAAATAGTGTCAATTGAAGCCACACCAGTTAGCGCACCACCGGTAGTGATATTAAGACCAGTCGAGGCAAGTGAAAATGCATCTAAAGCTGATCCAATGGCAATCGTATCAGCAGTATTGTTATCGGTGCCAATATTAATAGTGTTGCCTGCAGTCCCGGTACCGAAATTGATTGTCTTGGCATTATCCCCTGTTCCCAAATTCACACTACCAGTTGTACCAGAATCGAGTGTTATCGCTGTAGCGGCACCTGAATTAATAGTCAAGGCGCCTCCTCC